>Ga0154020_10001567_pt1 | contig 28012 bp, 21 predicted proteins | sample Klosneuvirus_201_FD_109709 | JGI IMG/M metagenome (GOLD analysis project Ga0154020, IMG submission 109709) | Active sludge microbial communities from wastewater, Klosterneuburg, Austria - Klosneuvirus_20160825_MG | ecosystem: Engineered > WWTP > Aerobic digester > Activated sludge | place...
CTGATGTCCATCCCTGAAAGCATGTGATTCATTGACATTGTTTGGTCTCCCCGTCATCTCCAGCGTCCGCGTACGAATACTGCCGCGTCCGCATCATTGTCCGGTGATCGCCAGACGCATTTGGTCCAGATAAGTGCTTAGCAGCTGAACGTAGGTTTGTTGCAGCATCGCGTTTTTGTTCAGCTGCCCGATTTCGCGGTCGATATCCACGTTGTTTCCGTCGGCTCGCGCTGTCAGGCCTGACGTCTGAACAATTTCCGGTTTGGTGGTGATGGCTGTGCTGTCTGAGTTTGACTGGCTGGATAATTCCCGCGCGAGCTGCTGTTCGAATTCAACATCGATCCGCCGGTAATTTGGCGTATTGACGTTGGCAATGTTGTTGCTGATCGCTCGATGACGCACTTCTGTCGCATCAATGAGGCGGCCCAGCAGATCGAATTGTGAATTGAAAGACTGCATGTCGTCGGCATCGACCAGCGGAGGCCAATCACTGCAATCAGAACATTCCGCAAACCTTGCCACGGTTACCAAACTCGACGCGCCCCGAGTGCGGCCACGCAAGGCACGAGGGAAAACACTCAGCCGTGCAGTCGCCGCATTCCGGTTTGAGGGCGTTTCAACCACTCCGCATTCTCAACCGGCAATCGGGTGTACACAGACCAGTGGAATGACTGTCGATTCCCGAAAAGCCTGCACAAACGGAACTGCGTCCAAAGAAACGCAGGAAAATCATGTGAGTTTCTGCAAGTCGTCGGGAATTTACCCGATGTCGCCGTGATCGATCGCAGCGGCCTTCGTTTCACCCTTCAGCAGACTTGTGCATTATGACGACCACCGATTTTTCCAAGTACTCGCGGATTCCATCTCTTCCGACTGTGGCCGTGGAGGCCGTGAAACTGTTTCACGACTCCAACAGTTCGAATGAGACACTGGTCTCAATCGTTCGAAAAGATCCCGCGATTGTCTGTCGGCTTCTGAAGGCCGCCAATTCGGCCCGCTACGGAAACCGCGGCGAAGTCACGGATTTGCTTCGGGCGGTCAACATGCTGGGCCGGGCAGCGACAGCATCGCTCGTGCTGAGTTTTTCACTCGCCCGTCAGTCCATGGAAGACTCTGACCATCTCAATCACTTTCGTGGTTTTTGGTTGCGAAGCTTTGTGCAGGCGACCGCCGCCGAAGTCCTTGCCAGCCAGTTCGGATCGCCAGCGTTCCGAGGCGAATGCTATACGACGAGTTTGCTTTCCGGCATGGGCAAACTGGCCCTGTTGCGAGCTGAACCGGAGCAGTATCTGCAAATCCTTCGCAAAGCGGCGGAAGAAAACGCTCCGCTCGCACGAATCGAACAACAGACGCTGGGCTTTACTCACTGCCAACTGTCGTCCGCGCTGCTGCAGCAGATGAGTTTTCCGGAACGCTTTCACAGAGCCATTCTGGCGATTAGCGACACGTCGGTGGTTGAGTCCTGCGACGCCTCTGATTCGCAACCACTGGCGAAAGTGACAAGGATCGCCGACGCTGTCGCCAATCTGATTTGTGGCGACGCGGCGGCGGTGGCGGTAGTCTCGTTGCGGCGTGCAATGGAAGACATCAATTTGCCCACCGAATTGTCTGTCGAAGAACTTATCGATCAGGTCAAAGATCGGCTTGAAGCGTCGGCGGAACTCTTCGATATTGATCCGCCAAAGATGCCATCGGCGGGGGAAGTGCTGCAGGAGGCGCTCGATCAGTTGTCGCGCTACGCGGCAATGGCAGATGACGTCACGCAGAACGCAGAAGTGCCAGCGGAATTGCTTGAAGAAAACGGTCGATTGAAACGACGAGTCGCGGATTTGCTGCATGCCTCCCGCATCGACCCCTTAACGGGCGTTTGCAATCGAGCGTATTTCCTTCAGCAACTGCACGAGCATATCGCGCTTCATCGTGTTCGCGGTCAGTCGATCGGTTTCGCTGTTGTGGATATTGATCATTTCAAGAAAATCAACGACACGTACGGTCATCAGGCGGGTGATGATGCATTAAAAGTCGTCGCGGCGACGCTGAAGAATACGATGCGGGAAACCGATGTCGTCGGTCGGTACGGCGGTGAGGAATTTGTGGTGCTGCTGGAAGACGCGAGTCCCGAAGGTCTGGCCATCGCCGGTGAACGAATCCGCTCCCGCATCGAAGCTGCTGCGGTCTCATTCGAAGGCCAGGCAATCCGAGTCACCGCCAGCGTGGGGCTTACCGAAGGTTGCGTTCAGGGTTCCGAAGTGGAATTCGGACTTCGACTCTTCGCCGTCGCTGACGCCGCGATGTACCGAGCCAAGAACTCCGGACGAAACTGCGTCGTATTGGATTCCATCCGAATCAGCGACACCGCTCCGAATTTGCAGAATCCCAGTCAGGAACGCGGCGTACCGGTAACGGCGTGAGCGACAGGGAACCTGATACGTCACGCGGTGCAGACTGAGGTACTTTCAAAGTCAACGTTTTCCATGTCCTTTCTCCCCTTGGCAACAATGGCGTGGACTTAAGCTCTCCATCCGACCCCGTGTCGGTGGAAGCAAGACTGGTCGGCTACAACGGCAACCCACGAAACTCGCCACTCCTCCCCGGTTTTTGCTCGCCTTCGGCGAGCAAAAACCGGGGAGGAGTGAAGGAATGATAATTTCGCGGGGTGCGAGCGGAGGGTCGGGACGCTTTTTCGGACGGAGACGTCAGCGTTTTTCACCATGCAACTCTCCAAAAAAGACTCCCGACGCTTTCATTCCCCCCTCACCCTAGCCCTCTCCCCCCGTTGAAAACGTGTACAGTTTGAAAATTAATTGCGGGGGAGAGGGGACAATCGCAAGAAAATCCACAGCATCATTTCTGACCGCGTGAAGTATAGAACCCCTAAAAAAACCTCCGTGGCTCACACAGGTTTTGTCAGGGGGTTTTAAGACTTCCTCACTCCGTGTCAGTTGTGAGCTCACTCATACGTGAACTCGCCGCTGCCAATGATCGGATTGTCGTGAAATGGCATCATGGTCTTTCTTGAGACGTGTTTTGCCTGCTGCCCACAAGTCGTAACGTCTGGCACGACGCACCAAACGTGATGAACCCTTCAAGGTTCCTACGAACCCCTGCTCGTAAACACAAATCCATCCCGCGCGGCATCAATGATAATTGTATCGCCCGGTGAATAGCGGCCCGCCAGAAGTTCGTTGGCGAGGGAGTTCTGTAGACGCTGCTGAATGACGCGTTTTAGTGGGCGAGCCCCGTAGAGTGGGTCGTAGCCTTCGTTGGCGAGCAGGGTCTTGGCGTCGTCGCTGACTTCCAGTTTGTAGCCGTTCTTTTCGAGTTGATCGTTCAACCGATGCAGTTGCAGGTCCACGATCTCGCGGATTTCGCTGCGGCCCAGCGGATGAAAGACGATCACCTCATCGACACGGTTCAGGAACTCTGGCAGAAACTCGCGCTGCAGGGCTTCCATGACTTTGTTGTAGACTTCCTTCTCGTCCGCCTGACCCGACATCTCCTGAATCATGTGGCTGCCGATGTTCGACGTCATCACGACAATCGTGTTGGTAAAATTGACGGTGCGACCGTGACTGTCGGTCAGGCGGCCATCGTCCAGCAACTGAAGCAGGATATTGAACACGTCGCGATGGGCTTTTTCGATTTCGTCGAGCAGAATCACGCAGTAGGGATTGCGTCGCACTGCTTCGGTCAGTCGTCCGCCTTCTTCGTAACCGACATATCCCGGAGGCGCGCCGATCAGGCGGGCGACGCTGTGGCGTTCCATGAATTCGCTCATGTCGATCCGCACCATGTTGCGTTCATCATCGAACATGAAATTGGCCAGCGCTTTGCAAAGCTCGGTCTTCCCGACGCCGGTGGGCCCAAGAAACATGAATGATCCGATCGGACGATTGGCGTCTCCCATGCCTGAGCGAGCTCGGCGAACAGCATTGGAGACGGCTTCGACGGCTTCATGCTGGTTGATCATGCGTTTATGGATTTCATCTTCCATCCGCAATAGCTTTTCACGTTCGCCCTGCATCATGCGGGAGACAGGGATGTTGGTCCACAGACTCACAACGGACGCGATGTCTTCGTCAGTGACTTCTTCACGCAGCAGGCGATTTTCGGTGTTTTCATTGAGTTCATGGGACTTCGTTTCCATTTCCTGCAGTTGCTTCTCCGCGTTTTTTAGCTGTTGCTCGGCCTGCTGAGCGACGAGGAAGTCTTCATTGAGCAGCGTCTGCTGAGCCTTTGCAAACGCCTGCTGAAAGCCTGTTCGCAGCCGTTCGATGTCTTCTCTGAGCGGCTTCAGTCCTGACAACGCGGCTTTCTCAGCCTCCCAGCGAGCTTTCAGCGCGCTGGTGGTTTCTTCACGTTCGGCGATCAGCCGTTTCAGTTCCTGCAGACGTTCGCGGCTGTCGTCGCTGGTCTCCTTTTCAAGAGCGGCAGCTTCGATTTGCATACGCGTCAGCTGACGAGTGGCTTCGTCGATTTCCGCAGGCATCGAATCAATCTCCATCCGCAGGCGGCTGCCTGCCTCATCGACGAGGTCGATCGCTTTGTCAGGCAGGAAACGATCGCTGATGTATCGATCCGACAGCGTCGCAGCTGCAATGATGGCGTCATCAGTGATGCGAATGCCGTGATGGCTTTCGTAGCGATCCTTCAGCCCGCGGAGGATCGAGATCGTGTCTTCGACGGTGGGCTCCTGCACGATCACTGGCTGGAAGCGGCGTTCGAGTGCCGGATCTTTTTCGATATGCTTCCGATATTCATCCAGGGTTGTGGCACCGACACAATGCAAGTCGCCGCGTGCCAGGGCTGGCTTGAGGAGATTGGAGGCGTCCATCGCGCCTTCCGCGTTGCCAGCCCCGACGACGGTGTGCAATTCGTCGATAAACATGATGATTTGGCCATTCGAATGCTGCACTTCTTTAAGCACGGCTTTCAGGCGATCTTCAAATTCGCCGCGATACTTAGCTCCCGCCACCAGCGAGCCCATGTCGAGGGCGAAAACTTTTTTGTTCTTCAGATTTTGCGGCACGTCGCCAAGCACGATCCGGTGCGCGAGGCCTTCGACAATCGCCGTCTTGCCGACACCCGGTTCACCGATCAACACGGGATTATTCTTGCGGCGACGCGACAGAACCTGGATGACACGGCGGATTTCGGTATCCCGACCGATGACCGGATCAATCTTTCCTTGCCGGGCCAGTTCGACAAGATCCTTGCCGTATTTTTCGAGCGCCTGAAACTTGTCTTCTGGATTCTGATCCTGCACTTTTTGTCCTCCTCGGATTGTTTTGACGGCTTCGAGCAAATCTTTTTCTTCGACGGCATTGAGTGCCAAAATACGTTTCGCCTGATCTTCGACCTGAGTCAAAGCGATCAGCAAATGTTCGGTGGATGTGTATTCGTCGCCCATCGAATCCGCTTGCTTCTTCGCGGCGTTGAGCACTTTCATGGCTTCCGGACCAGCGTTGATGCCTTCGTCTGAAGACGACGACGATTGTGGCAATCGATCGATTTCGCCATCCACCATTCGCTCCAGCTGCGGAATCTTGACGCTCATCTTCTGGAGGAGCGCGGTCATCAGTCCGCCTTCTTCATCGAGCAGCGCTTTCAACAAATGCAGCGGTCGCAGGAATCGATGCTGTTTCTTTTCCGCAAATTCCTGCGCGCGCTGGATGGCTTCTGAGGCCTTGACAGTCAGTTTTCGAGGATCGAATGCCATGAATGATGACTCCGTGAAAGGATCCGCACTCAGTCGCGGACTAATTAACTTGCACAGTTCCAGAGTGGAGTATGTGACGAATTGTCACATTTCGGCTTTACTGTGCGGTTCTCCAGCAGAAAGCAGTTTCCGTGCCTGTCAAAAGCAGAACCTCAAAGTCGTGCCAAATCTCGCAGCAGGCCACTTTTTGGGCAGGCACGCATGTCTGAATACTCGATCTCTGCATTTTTGGCAGGTGCGAACGTGGCTATACTTCACGCGGTACAGATTGATGTCCTTGTTCCGAGGCTCCAGCCTCGGAACACACTGCTCCCGAGGCTCCTGCCTCGCGAGCTTGTCGCTGGAGGCAGGAGCCTCCAGTGCAGTGCATTCCAGGGCTGGAGCCCTGGAACGAGAATTGACAGCCTTATTCCAGGCCGCGTGGAGTATAAGTGATCAGACGCGTCTGGACGCTGATTCGATGATCTGGCGAATCAATTCCTGATAGCTCATGCCGACCTTGGTGGCGATCATTGGCAAGTCCGAGTGTTCGGGATGCAGGCCAGCAAGCGGATTGGCTTCGATGAAATTCGGGCGACCGTTGCCGTCAGAACGCAGATCAATTCTGCCGGCGTCTCGCCCGTTCAGTTCGCGCCAGGCATCCAGTGCAAGGCGTTCCGCTTCGGCGACTTCCGGGTCGTTGTCGGGGCGCACAAGATCATAGCGGACCAGTTCTTCGCAACGTTCCTTGTTGACATAAGAATAGGCTCCGGGTTCCGCATTGGAAAGCAGCACGATTTCCAGCGTGCCGAGGACTCGGGCATCTGAATCTGTGCCAAGGATTCCCACGGTGAATTCGCGACCGCTCAGGTAGGTTTCAACCAGCACGGGTTGTCGGAATTTTTTCAGGAGCGACTCACAAACCTGCCGCAATTCCTCCACCGATGAAATACAGGACGCGGGAGTCACGCCTTTTCCGGTCCCTTCCGCAATCGGCTTGGCAAAGAGCGGAAACGGAAGATCGATATTCGTCAGATCAGCCAGTGATTCCACGACGGCAAACTGCGGAGTCGGCGTTCCACATTTTTCGACGAGCGTTTTGGTGAGTCCCTTGTGCAGGCAAATCGACATCGCAATCGGGTCGCCGAACGTGCAGGGAATTGCATACGCCTCGAGCAGCGCGGGAACCTGCGCCTCGCGGGCAATCCCATACATTCCTTCACAGATATTGAAGACCAAATCCCAGCGGTCGCCCGCAGCAAGCCGACCTACCAGTTGTCGAATATGCCCAATCCGGTCTGTCTGGTGTCCCAGCGACAGAATTGCATTTTCGAGCGAATCGATGGTGTCGGCCCGGTCAAATTCCGCCGTTGTTTCTTCGTCGTAGCCTTCGGCGAGGTAAACATCACGAAGGTCGTAAGTAAGTCCAATCTTCATGCCACTGAACCCGCAGAAACAACGCTGGCATCCTCTTCTTCCTGCAACTCGGCATACAGCTGCGCTCGGTAGCGTTCCGCTTCGTCGCGATTCATTTCCAGAACCTGCAGCAGTTGCTGGCCCGGCTTCAGTAATTCTACGGGACATCCGCCCGCCGGAGCGTCCTTCAGGCCACCGGAAGTGTAATCAAACGGGTACAGCCGACAAATGAGTGGTCTGACTTTCGCGGTTAACACGCAGCCCTGTGGCCCAAGAAAATGACAGTCACCATCGGGTTGCTGTTTGAGAACACGTCGCGTTCCATCATCTCGAAACACTTGTCGGTGCCAGACCGGGTCTTCTTCGGTCTGGTCATACGCTGGACTCGCGGCACTGCGGTACTCTGTAAAATCCGAAGTGCCAATAGCACTAGCGATCCGGCTGACATCTCCAAGGGTGACAAAGATATCCGTATGCTGACAACACGTTTTTTGATGTTTGGCGCAACGCGCACACAGGAACTCTTCAGACACAAAATAATTTCCCAACAGGGTAATGTAATGAATCTGTACTTCACGCGGTCAGAAATGACGCAACGATTTTTTTTGCGATTGTCCCCTCTCCCCCGCAATTGATTTTCAAACTTGACACGTTTTCCACGGGGGGAGAGGGCTAGGGTGAGGGGGAAGAATTAATTGTTTTCTGGTTCATCATATCAACTCCAGGTCCGCCCCCTCATCCGGCCTGTCGGCCACCTTCTCCCTCTTGTCAGAGGGAGAAGGGACATGGAAAACGTTGCCTTTGAAAGTATCTCAGTCTGGACCGCTCGAAGTATAAAACCCACCGGCGTGAAGCCCAATGGCGTGGACTTAATTGGCCGCAGGGCGCTAGCCCCGGTTTAAGACCTCGTATTCGCCAAGAAAACCGGGGCTTCGGCTAATATGGGTTCTGCGCTAAGAACCTGTCCAGAAACAAGTCCGCGATTTGAAACCGTGTGATTCGGAGCCGCGCCCGTCAGGAAGCGGGCTTGAATCCGCTTTCTGACGGGCGCGGTTCCACGGATTTGTTTCTGGACGGGTTCTAAGTCCACGCCATTCGGCGTGAAACCGGTAGAGGCTGTCTCAATCCAATCCAAGCGGATCCGGGTACCGGAACGTTTTCCCTTCGAAGTTTTGCAAGAGCAAATCGTCCCCATCCCGACCGATGATACTATTCGGCTGCAACGGAATTTTTCCGCCGCCGCCGGGGGCATCGATGACAAACGTTGGCACCGCATAGCCCGTCGTGAAGCCTCGCAGCCCCTGAATGATTTCCAGACCCTTGGAAACAGGTGTCCGAAAATGCGACGAGCCACTAATGGGATCGCACTGATACAAGTAATACGGGCGAACTCGCATCAGCAGCAGCTTGTGAACAAGTTCTTTCATGATCGCGACTTCGTCATTGACTCCCTTGAGCAGCACGGTCTGTGAGCCCAGTGGAATGCCGGCATCGATCAGTCGCTCGCAAGCCTGCTTCGATTCTACCGTGCATTCTTCAGGATGCAAAAAGTGGACGCTCATCCAGATCGGATGATATTTCCGCAGCATGGTAACAAGTTCCGGCGTGATGCGTTGAGGCAGCACGGCGGGCATTTTAGTGCCAATACGAATGAACTCGATGTGTGGAATCGCGCGCAGGCGTCCAATAATCCAGTCCAGCTTTTCGTCACTGAGCGCCAGCGGATCACCGCCGGAAATCAGCACGTCGCGAACCTGAGTCGCCTCTTCCAGGTAATGGAAGATAGCTTCCAGACGCTGTACGTTAGGCTGAATTTCTCCATGCCCCACGACACGCGATCGCGTGCAGTAGCGACAATAGGTCGAGCAGAAATCCAATGGCAGCAGGAGAACACGATCCGGGTAGCGATGCACAAGGCCCGGAACCGGACTGTGTCCGTCTTCGCCCAGTGGATCGTCCGCTTCGCCCGGCGTGCGGACGAATTCGCGCGTCGTCGGGACGACAGTTTTTCGCAAAGCCTGCAGCGGATTTTCAGGATCCAGCAGGCTCATATAATAGGGCGTAATTGCCGTGGGCAGCATTGTGCCGCCGTCGGACAGGACATCGCGTTCCTCAGTGGAAAGTTCGAGAATTCGCTCGAACTGCTCCAGCGTCTTAATGCGATGACGGGATTGCCAGCGCCAGTCGTCCCAATCTTCATTGGTCGCGTCCGGGTAAAAGCGCTCCCGGAACTGGACTGTCAGTGGATTCTCTTTGCGTGGCTGAACTCCAGCGTGATGTCCCGCATCGTAGCGGACACCATTGCGATCAGCAGTAGAGTGTGTCGGGGATTTTTCCGGGACGGAATAACCGTTGGAAGGACGCTGGAGGGAGGAGTTTGTCGGCGAAGGAGCGTTTCGGACGAGGTCTAGCACCGACAATGTGGCAGGTTTTCGTTTTTTCAGTTCGATAGCAGATCCATCTGCGACTTCCAGAACAGCGAGCCGTCCTGAATTTTCTGAGATTCCCGGAGGGTCATCATGTTCCGGGCCGGCGGAAGGAGGTTCTGCACACTCCCCGCCGAACGACGATTCGTCCATTGAGAAAAATCTCCGCGAGATGCGTCGCTCAGCACACATTGGACCGTGAAGCCTCAGCCGGGTTGACCGGGTTTCCTGAAACAAAACGGGCTTGTCGAATCCCGATGGCTGTTACGGAGCCCGTTCTCCAAATCGAACGTGTTTGTTCTGAGGAGAGCAAAATCAGGGCTGCGAACGTGGTCAGTCATTCGAACAAATGGCGTGCGTGGCCGACGCATGAATTTCGAAGTCGGCAGACTCGACTCAGCGCCGGCCGACTCCATCCCGGGCTGATGATCAAACAAATTGATAGCGAGTCTCTTCCCGTTTCTGTCGCTCTTTCAGCAACCGAATCAGGGGCGAGGGAGTGATGCCAACAGGCCAAATCCCTCCGCACCTCCACAATTGAGTTTTGCGAATGTCCTGACTGCTGGCTGAATGACGAAATTGCAGTTCGACAATCTGCGGAAACAGTCAGTGCGACTTTCATTGCAACATGCAATTCAATCTCACCGCGCGGCGTTATAGCTCTCACACGTTTCAAATCAATAGATCAGTCGGCGCTCTTTCCCGAAATCTGAAAAAATTCACCAGATGGCCGCCGTCAGCCCGACGACTCCGGCAAATATGGCTGCCACCCAGAACGCAATGACGATTTTCTGTTCGCCGACGCCTTGAAAAACAAAGTGATTGTGAAGCGGACTGCACAACAGGACGCGCCTGCGAGTTCGACGATACCACGCCACCTGAATCAGTACGCTCAGCGTTTCCGCCACGAATACCAAGCTCAGGATTGCAAGAAACAGTTCATGGCCCGTTGCAAGTGCCACGATCGCCAGTAATCCGCCGATCGGAAGCGATCCAGTGTCTCCCATGAACACCTGAGCAGGATGCTTGTTCCACCAAAGAAATCCCAGCGTACTGCCGGCCAGAGTCGCACAGCTGACAACGGCAACGTGACGGTTGGCATCATCCACGACGGCTGCCGTTCCGCAGGCAATCGTCACTGCCAGAAACGTTGCGGTGATTGCTGAACATCCCGTCGCCAGTCCATCAAGTCCATCCGTAAGATTGACGGCATTCGACGAAGCGACGATGGCGAATGCAGCCCACGGAATCCAGAGCAATCCAGGCTCAAACGTCCGTGTCGTCCATGGAATGATCAGACTCGTATTGCCCGAACGTGATCTCAGAATCTGGATCGCGACCGCTGTCAGAATCGCAATCACCCACTGCGACAGGAATTTCTGGCCGACGGTGAGTCCCTTTTTTGATGTTCGCTGCTTGATCCAGTCGTCCGCGCCTCCCAGCAGCATCAGAGCCAGCATCGTTACGCACGACACCCAAACGAATGCTGAAGACACGCCGGCAAAAATCAAAAGCGATACCACTGTCGAGCCGACGACGAGGACTCCGCCCATTGTGGGAGTGTCGCGTTTCGAAGCATGAAGTTCGTTCAATCGCGCCGAATCACTGGCAATCCGTTCTCGAAAACGTCGTTTGAGCCATCGAATGCACCACGGCCCGCAGGCCAGAGTCAGCATCAGGGCCAGCAGCCCCGCGCCGAATGCCGCGAATGGCAGGGATTTCACCAGCAATCCGCCAATCAGTAACGACATCTCTGTTAAATTGCCTTGATAGAATCTCGGGGCGGAAATGCCTAGAGTTTAACGATCCGCTCGATTTCGTTCCAATAACGATTGTTTCTCTTCAAACCGACATATACTTCACGCGGTCAGAAATGATGCTGTGGATTTTCTTGCGATTGTCCCCTCTCCCCCGCAATTGATTTTCCAACTTTACACGTTTTCCACGGGGGGAGAGGGCTAGGGTGAGGGGGAAAGAATCCACTGTTTTCTGGTTCATCATATTAACTCCAAATCGGCCCCCTCATCCGGCCTGTCGGCCACCTTCTCCCCCTTGCCAGGGGGAGAAGGGACATGGAAAACGTTGCCTTTGGAAAGTACCTCAGTCTGGACCGCGTTAAGTACATGTCCGAATCACTCTTTTTCATGATGGGCCAGTACAAGGCTCCAATCCCCGACGATCGCCTGTATTCTCGCCGACACCTTTGGCTGCAGGAATGCGGCACCAGTCGGTATCGCGTGGGGTTTACGGCGTACTCAGTGCGGCTGCTGCAGGACGTCTATTTTCTGGAATGGTCAATCGATCCCGAGACCGTCGTCCGTGATCAACAGGAAATCGGCGAAGTGGAAAGCGCCAAGGCGGTATCGTCGATGTTTCCGCCCTGTGCCGGGAAAGTCGTTAGTTTTAATCCGCAGTTGCTCAAAGATCCATCCGGAATCAATGCCGACAACTACGGCTCCGGCTGGCTTTATGAGTTCGAAACTGCCGCGAATCTATTTTCTGCGGCGGAATACGTTGAGTTTCTGAAGTCCGCCTGGGAAGATGCTCAACGAACGATCAAAGGTCAAGTCAACGAATCGTGAAGTTATGGCAGCCAGCAAAATTACCGTCGTCATCAGTCAGGGTCAGGGCCGCAATCCCGTGCGCCGCCAGCTGGAAGAAGACATCGCCACGATCCTGCTCACCGAACCCGGCGTCGATGTGTCTCTCGTCCCGCATCTGTACGACATGTCGAACGACCACACAGGGATGCTGTTTCTGCGATCGGTCCCCGGCAACCTCGTCGTGCTCAGTTGGCTCTACGACCGTGCCACGCGCTGGATACTCGACCGCGCCGGTGTACGCGGCCATGAAGGAATCAGTCTGCTCAAGTCTGCGGAAGAAGACCGCGAAGACGAGGAAGACGAAGAAAATGACGACGCGCCAAAGAACGGTCACGGCATCGGCAGTGTGAATGTGCCCAAACGTCGCGTCTACGCGATCGATCTGCGATGTTCAACGAAGGCCGACGATTTCATCCGCGAAGTGCGAAGAATTGCGGAAGAGAACACTGTCCAGACCGTGGAACTAATGTCCTGGATCGGAGGATCGCCGAAACCTGAGCAATTGCAGCGCTACCTGCAGCCGGAACGCATGTTGGAAGCTCGCCGCGCTTTCGACAGCGGCAATGCAACACTCGAAGACAAAGCCCTGCTTCCGGAAGATACCGGTCGTCGCTGGTATCCGGTGATTGACTACAGCCGCTGCACGAACTGCATGGAGTGCATCGACTTCTGTCTGTTCGGCGTGTACGGTGTCGATGCTCTGGATCGCATACTGGTCGAGCAGCAGGACAGCTGCAAAAAAGGCTGCCCCGCCTGCAGCCGCGTCTGCCCCGAAAACGCCATCATCTTTCCTCAGCACAAAACGCCAGCCATCGCAGGCGCGGAAGGCGAAGTTGGCGGCCTGAAGATTGACCTGTCAAAACTCTTCGGCGGCGACAGCGGCGAATCGGCCATCGACATGGCCGTCAAAGAACGCGACCGCGAACTAATCCTCGACGGCCGCGAAGCAGTCGGTCTGTCCGTCGGCATCAAACAGAAAGTCCGAGATGAAATCGATCAGCTGATTGCCGATCTGGATGCGTTGGAGTTTTGAACGGTTGTCCTCAGTTGAGCACCTCCATCCATGCTCGAAATCACGTGGCACTGTTCATGGTTCGGGGCTACTTTGACAAAGGAAACAGAATGAACCGAATTGTCGTAAAGTCAAAGGTCAGCAGTGATGGCATACTTCACCTGTCACTGCCGTTGGGAATTGCCGAGGCCAATACGGAAGTCAATGTGATCGTAGAGCCTGTCGCAGCGAAGTACGCCCTAACGCAGGTGGCGTGGCAGAGTTGGGTTGATTCGATGGCTGGCACCTGGCAGGGCGATTTTGAAAGGGAGCCACAGGGCGAACTCGAAGAACGGGAACTGCTGTCGTGAAATACCTTCTGGACGCGAACACCTGCATCGGCTGGCTACGGCTGAACCAGGAAAAACTAGTTTCGCGGATCAAACAGGAAGATCCAGTCAATCTGGTCATCTGCTCGGTGGTTGTCGGCGAGTTGATTTACGGAGCGGAGCGGGCTGCGCCGGAACATCGAACCAACAATCGTCTGCGAGTCGAGCAACTTCGCAGCCAATTTGCGTCAATCCCGTTTGACGATCTTGCTGCCGAAGAATATGGCAGGCTCCGCGCTTATCTTGCCACGATGGGCACCCCGATAGGTCCGAACGATCTGATGATTGCCGCGATTGCCCTGGCCAAAGGACTAATTCTAGTGACGCACAACATTTCAGAATTCAGACGAGTGCCTGGTTTACAAAGCGAAGATTGGCAATGAATGTCTTTTGGAAGGCGACCTGGATATCCGGTTCCGCGTTGGACGCAGCGGAAAATCGTAGATGACATCATCAAACGAACGGTCGCCCCGCCCCCCGACTCGCAGTGGCGATTGATCGCCGATCAGCCGAACATACACGGCCGTTGTCGCCTCTCCGAGGCTGTATTCTGGCTGGTTTGACAAATGGGGGAAATCCATTCAGGCTTCCAACTTGAATCCGTGGTTCGCTTCAGGGTGGAGTGGCAATGGCCGAGGGTAAGTTTTTTATTTCGTATCGGCGGGCCGACGCTCCGACCGCCGCGCATGTGGTCTGCGAACGACTGGTGCAGAGATTTGGCGCGGAGCATGTCTTCTTTGATGTGGATTCGATTCCGCTGGGGATCGACTTTCATCATTATCTCACCGAGCAGGTGCATGCGTGCCAAGTGCTGGTCGCGGTGATCGGGCGGCAGTGGCTGAGCATGGCGGACGAGTCAGGTCAGCGACGCCTGGATCAGGACGATGACTTCGTGCGGATCGAAATCGCTGCGGCCCTGGAACGCGACATCGCCGTGGTGCCGGTGCTGGTGGAGGGCGCCGTTATGCCCCGAGCCGATCAGTTGCCCGACAATCTGCGTCGGCTGGCACGCCGCAATGCGTTTGAGGTCCGCCCTGGAGCGATGTTCTCGCAACAACTGGAGTCGCTGGTGCAGAAGCTGGAACAGACGTTGGCGTTTCCAGTGCCACCCAGGCCGCCAGTGACAAATCCGCCCGTTGTTCCTACACCTGAGCCTGTGGCTACAGCGCCGCGCATCATCACCAACAGCATCGGCATGAAGTTGGCGGCGATTCCCGCCGGACGTTTTGTGATGGGCTCGCCAGAAGATGAATCAGGGCGACGCAACAATGAAGGCCCGCGACACGAGGTGCAAATCACTCGTGGCTTTCATCTCGGGGTTTATCTCGTGACGCAAGACGAATACCAGCAGGTCGTCGGCAGCAATCCCAGCCACTTCAAGGGCGAAAGACGGAGGCCGGTGGAAAATGTCAACTGGTTCGATGCCGTATCGTTTTGCAACGGTCTGAGCGAACGCGAGCAACTGCCGCTGTTCTATGACATCCAGAAGCAAACGGTTCGGATTATTGGTGGGAATGGCTACCGGTTGCCAACCGAAGCGGAATGGGAATACGCCTGCCGCGCCGGCACCACATCGCGATGGTGGTTCGGGGGTGAAGAAACTCGTCTGAGCCAATTCGCGTGGTACGAACACAATTCGGGCGGCACGACACATCCAGTGGGAGCCAGGCCCGCCAATCCTTGGGATTTGCACGACATACACGGCAATGTTTGGGAGTGGTGTCAGGATTTGTACGGCGCGGGATTCTATCGACAGTCACCCGCTGCGGATCCAATCGGGCCGGACTCCGGCAATGGACGCGTTTTGCGTGGCGGCTCGTGGGCCGATCAAGCGGGCCTCTGCCGGTCCTCGATTCGCGGCGACGTTCCTCCCGACTTCCGTGACAGCATCATCGGTTTTCGTGCGGCGAGAACTTAAAACCTGGCGGCTTGATCGCTTTACCGCTTGCCGCTTTTCGCCTTGTCCCCTTTATCTTTTCGCCGCGCAGATGCGTGCAATGTTTAAGGGAAGAATGGCAAAAACTGAGGCCACGGCTGGCCTTGCCGGGGTGATAGTGAATTATTCAACCACCACTTTCACCGCTACAAATTTGCTGATCGTCGAGCCCCCCGGAACTTGGGCACGAAGGGTCAGGTTGGGCAATTCACCGGGAGTGGTCGATTCCGGGATTGTCACGGCAACGCTGAATGCTGACTCACCGGCGGCGACGGACGCTGGAATTGCTGCGTAGTCTTTCGGCAGACCATCGAGGACGACGGTGAATTCGCCGTTAAACGACGGATGACGCTGCACGGTTCCGGTGATCGTAACTGTGCTGGCTTTGGTTCCTTTGGCGGGCTCGGTATTCGGAGTGACCGTGATGGCGTCGTCGATGAAAAATGTTGTGGGAGCTGTCCAGGCTTTGGAACCGGTGCCCGATGCCAGTGGTTGAGTCACAAAGTCGGCGGCGATGGCGGCGTCGATCGAGGTCGCGGGTGTGTCCGAGGGCACGTTGACAGTGAGTTCAAACACGCCCTGTGATACGGGGCCGAATTGGAATTCATTCAGGCTGATATTTGGCTTTACCGGCGAATCTGGCTTGTTGGGATCTTCACGCCGGACGAGTTCTGTCGTCGTCATTTCAAATCGTACAAATGGCGGAGTCGGATCCGTCAATGAGATGACTCGCACGGGGACAGTCGCTGAAAGGCCTCGCAGCAGAATGGGTGGCGCAGCGTCGAGCAGAATCGTCCCTGGAGTGGGATCCGCAGGACCAGTGACTAACGATTCGTCGTTGATTGTCAGCGCGTTGGTGGGGATCGAATCCAACTCCAGAGACACGGCGGTGGAAAAGACGGGCGCTGGTCCGTCGGCTGTTCCGGAAATCGTCAATGCCTGTCCGTCAGCCGCAACCGCCACATCGATCGCGGAACTCCGCGTGAGCATGACAAACACGTCCTGATTCTGGTCACTGGCAGCAATCGTCTGCGGCACAATCGTGACGCTCGACATTCCGGACGTCGAAAGTTGAATCGGCCCGGCATAGCGTGACGATGGCGACGTCCGGACAACGGACAAGCGGACCGGGACAGAACCGTTGACAGGCAGTCGAATCGAATCTTCTTTCGTCGTCAGCCCAAATCCTGGACGATCGATCCGTGCGATCTGGAGCCGATAGGCCGATGCCGACGAGCCCTTTTCGTTGATGTCTCGCAGCCGGACCTTCAATTGCGTCACGCCTTCCGGCACAGCGAAGTTAAATGTCGGGTCGTCCGCTCCTGAATTCCCGTCGTTCTGAGCCACCATTGCATCACCGTTGAACAGCGACAAGTGGCCGCGCAATGGCGATGCGATCGCTCGGGCGGCAAGCTGAAAGTTGAGCGTCTGGCCTGGCGTTACGGTGAGCACAACGGTGTCCGTTTCGCCAGGTGCCGCAATGCGTCCGTTGATAAGGAGTGGCGGAAATGGTGTCGCGGTGAAGGAGGCATCGACGGGAGTTTCAGGAAATGTGCCTTCCACTGGTTCCGTCACATGGACACCCTCCATCGTTCGCAAAGCTGGCAGTGGCAGGAGTTGCGTGCCTGATTGAAGAGAGATGTGACCCTCGCTGTCTCGGATTGAAATAGCTTCCGAAACGCCACTTTTGCTGAGTGTTCGCAGCGAGGTGTCACCCGACGTCAGGATCGCCGGAAACGCGATCGAAGATGGAGCCAGTTCGCCCACGATTAATCTCCACACGCTGCCACCGGCTGCGCGAAATTGCAGATCATGAACTTCCGCGACGTACAAACCGTCGGCAGGCAGCGTCACACTGGCTCGGGCGTCGCCCTGGAGTTCTGACTGCTGCCACTGCAGCGCCAGTGGCGTGCCTTCGGCGGAAAGAATCTCGACGACCGGATCGAGCGTTGATCCAACGCGCCTCGCTTCGACCTCGGCGACGATTTTTTGATTGGCGGTACCCTGAAACCAGAGTTGCTTTTGCTCAGTACCTCCAATGACACCTGCCACAGCGGCGGGAAGTGCTGTCGCCGGTTTTTCGCGAGTGTACGTGCCGTCCGCAGCAGTCGGGATGCGATCAACCGCGATTACCGCCGGTTTGCTGACGCCGCCCTGCGTCACGCAGCGAACGAGATAACGTCCGGGCAGAACAGTCTCAGCAACCGTCACGTCGAAGAATCCCTTTTGAGCGTCTCCACCCTCTGCCACAGTCGAGGAAATTCCGTCGATGTCCGAATGCAGTCTCGCGCCCTGCAGATTCTGTCCGGCGAGTTGTACTCTGGTCAGCTTGCCGACTTCGATCGCGTGGGGAATTACACGCGCGATCACCGGTCGAGACTGCGTAGTGTCCGCGCCCGCCGTTTGTTCCTTTGAGATTTCGGCGGCGGACGCGCCAGCGACTTCATTGAAGAGAGCGGCGCAGTCTTCGTCCGTGAGAGCTTCGGCGAAGACCTGGAATTCATCACAGACGACTCGCAGCATTTCACCGTCGGTAAAGCTGGAACCAATTGTGAGTGGCGTGTCGCTCACGCATTTTGCCAGTGAAACGTCCTGCAGCCAGCCGACGTTGCCTTCGATGAATCCTCCAGTGGCATTCTTCGGTGTCGCGAGCTGGCCGTTCACAAACAGACGCAGTCGAATGTCATCGCTGCCTGCGTCTGTATCGGCCCCAGGAGCGTCGGCGTTCTCCATGCAGATCGTCAGGTGAACTCGACGGCGATAGCCGATCGTGTCCTTGACGCCGTACTGAATGACCTTGTAACCGGAACTGTCGTTGACGTAGACCTGAAACGTGTCGGTTCCAGGATTGAAATTGATTCCGTAGTTCGTCGTGTTGCCATCAGCGGGACGACGTTTTGCATACAGGCCATAGTAGACGTTGGCATCTCCGGACTGCAGATTCGCAAACAGTCCACTGACGGAAACGGCATCTGGGCGGCTGATGTCTTCGCTGTTGGCGATGACAATTTGCTGCTTCTTTGCCGGATCCAGAATCAGTGACGCTCCCGTGCTGCCAGCGACGAACGCTGATGGAATACGGGACGGTCCCTGAGTCAGCGAGACCGTATCCAGGACTTTGCCAGCCTTTGCCGTATCTGCGGTGGCTGTTGCGGTGCCGGATGTGGGCAGATCGTCAAACGTCAGGCTAAAGACGGCCTTGTCTCGAACTTCGGCTCTGGCTGATGCACCGACGCTTGCCAGTATTGCGGAGGTGATGCAAAAGGTCAGCAGGCGGAGTGAAATCGTTCGCAGGTAGAATGGGATCACGGCGGAATTCCAGGAGTTCGCAGATTTGGGCGGGAGGAAAATGGGATGAGGCAATATAACCAGTCGAGGATTCGATTACCTGCATCCGTTCGCAGAAGTGGCATCGTCGCAAGAGAATCGTCGAGGAGCAAGTCGCCAGGATTTAAGACTGCGTTCTGGCTCCCGACCTGAGGAGAGGTCGGGCTACGTAGGCAGATCTGTCCTCAGATCTGCATCCTTCAGCGTGGCGATGCGCAAACGGCCGCCTGGCCTGCAGGCTGGCCGAAGGGAATTCCATTCCTCCCGATCGCATAACGAGAATCGCTCAGAAGCAAGTCACCAGGATTCAAGACTGCGTTCTGGCTCCCGACCTGAGGACAGGTCGGGCTACTTTGGCGGTCCGCGATACGTTACAGTTCGTGCTGAATGGAGACCGGGCACTGATCGGGTCTCAGGAATTTGCTCACATGCTGCGGACGATACGATGAAGGGGCCGGCTTTACATTACGATTTGCGAGTCTTGCGGGTTTTCGTCTGTGACGGCTGTGGTCGGCAGGTGCAGACGCCTGGAAACGTGACGTCGCATACCTGCGTGTGCAGCGATCCGCCAAGGTTTATGCGACCGTTGGATCGGCCCAGAACCGTGTCGCCCGACGTCAGTGCGTTTATAAGTCCTCCCGATCCGGAGGATTTGGTAGAAGAGATCATCGACGAAACGCCGCACGTGCCGTACGTTCCTCCCAAACCTCCTCCGCCCGCGAGATTTGCAAACCGCCGCAAGCTGTATGAGGAAGCCGCTCCGGGTTCGGAAACAGATTCCGCTGACGAAAGTGATTCGAGCGACGAATCAGTCTTTGGCGAAGGAATTGAACAGGAATTGCTGGCAAAACCAGTGTCCGATAACGATGCCGGTTTCAAATCTGAAATTGCCGCTCCTCGCGCGGAGAATGCGGATGATCGAAGCACAAGGTCTGCGCCATCAAACCGGAATACCGATGATAAGAGTCGGCGACGCCGACGTGGTCGCAGCAGTCAGGGCGGTGGTGAAAGACAAGCGAGCGCAAATCGCCCGGTTCGCGGAAGTGATCCGCAGGCCGACCGTGTCCGACCCGTGAACGCCGCGTCATTACCACCGAAAACCAGTGAGCTGGAAAAATCAAAATCTGACACTGACGGGGGCTCCTCCAGTGACAACCCTCCGTCGGGCGATGGTGGCGAAAATCCGCGTCGTCGTTCGCGTCGTCGGGGTCGTCGTCGAGGGCCGCGGCCTGAAGGTGGCGGCGCGTGAAGACGGATGAACCCGCAAGCGATGTGATGTCGGAGTCGTCCTGCGCGGGATGGGTGCTGCCGACGCTCGTCGCGTTTTCGGTGTCCCTGCTGTTTCTTCCGACGCCAGCAGGTATGAATCCTGCTGCTCACCGTCTCGTCGCCGTCGCGTTCCTGATGGCCGGGCTCTGGGTCACACAGGCGATTCCACTGGCCGCAACCAGCCTGCTGCCGCTCGCGCTGTTTCCGCTGTTTGGGATTCAGCCGGCGGAAGAAACCAGCAAGGCATTTGTCGAAGACGTCTTGTTTCTGTACGTGGGCGGCATGATCCTGGCGCTGGGTATTGAACGCTGGAATCTGCATCGGCGGATTGCGCTGAATATCATTTCGCTTGTTGGAGTCAGTCCACGGCGGATGGTGTTTGGTTTCGGAGCGGCGGCGTTTGGCTTGTCGATGTGGATCAGCAACACGGCCTGCACGATGCTGATGCTGCCCATTGGTCTGGCCATGCTAAAAACACTGGACGACGAAGATGCGTCTGGTGGCGAGGAAGCCAGAAGGTCGGCTCCGCTCGCCGTACCGCTCCTGCTGATGCTGGCGTATGCGTCATCGCTGGGTGGCATGGCCACGCTTGTTGGCACTCCCACGAACAGTGCGGCTGTGGGGATTTATCGGAACCAGTTGCCCGACGCGCCAGATGTGTATTTTTCTCAGTGGTTTCTGAGTTGCGTGCCGATTTCGATCGCCTACGCCAGCATTGTGTGGTTTATGCTGGTGCGAAAGCTGCCCTTCGCATCTTCGAGTGACAAGGATCTGGCAACGACGCTGCGAAAACGCCTCAACGCGATCGGGCCGATCACGGCACCGGAACTCAGGATGCTCGTCGTCTTTAGTCTCACAGCGATGTTGTGGGTTACCCGCGAACCATTGAAATTTGGATCGCTGCAACTTTTCTCTGGCTGGTATCTGCATTACGGAAATATTGTCGCCTGGATTTCTGAGCGGCTGGGATCGCCGCCTGAGGTCGCTCGAGTGTTCCTTGAAAAGAAGTTCATTTCCGATGCGACGATTGCAATTGCGATGGCCACGCTGCTCTTCTTCCTGCCGTCCGGAACACGTGATGCGCAGCAGCGAAGTTTACCGCTGATGGACTGGAAAACGGCCCATCGGCTGCCGTGGGACATGATCCTGCTCTTCGGTGGCGGTTTCGCCCTGGCGTCTGGTTTTAAGGCGACTCAACTGGACAAATGGCTGGGGGCGACGCTGGAATCGCCTCTCCGGGAAGTACCGGGCTGGATGGTGATTGCGATTCTGTGTCTGACATTGACAATGCTCACCGAGCTGACCAGTAACGTCGCAACTGTGAACGCCATCATCCCCACCGTATTGGCGCTGGCCGAGCCGCTGCATATGGACCCACGCATGTTGTTTGTGCCCGCGACACTTGCCTGCAGTTGCAGCTTCATGCTGCCAGTGGGAACCCCGCCGAACGGGATTGTGTTTAGCACCGGTCGAATTCCCGTGCGGCAAATGGCCGTGCAGGGGCTGTGGCTGAACTTGATCGGAATCCCCATTCTGACAGTGGGGACATACCTGCTGATTCGTCCGATCATGGGCATTCAGTAAGTCGGTCGGTCCGCTGCGGCCACGCGCGGGATGCGCAAGGGCTTCCCAACATCCAGTCGATCAGGACTGGCCATGCGATCACGATTGGCGTTGTAGATTTCCATGTATTTTGACTGAGCGCCCAGCATCCTCAGGGCGATTCCGGAAAGCGTGTCGCCGTATTTGACTACATACTCTTCGAACAATTCAGGCTCTTCGAACAATTCCGGCGACTGAAAGTCTGCTGCAGCGCCTTTGGACGAGGCAGGCTCAATCCCCGGTGAAATCGGTGAACGAGCAACAACGGGGTTGGCAGGTTCGACTGGCAGCGGTGGAAGAGCCCCAAATTTACCCGAGCTGGTCGCTGGAACTGATGATTCCAGCAGGCTGCCGAGTGACTCTGCGGCCAGGTCCGCAGACTTGCTCCCAGTGGCGATTGGTTCAGCCTTTTGTCTGTTCCGACTCGGGCGATAACCATCCAAATTTTTGTCATCGATCGGAGGCGGACTGCGGTCGGGAAATGACCGTACTCCGACCGGCACGGGAGCCGTCTTGTTGCGTTCGTCCATGCTGCGGAGAACATCCCGAAGTGTCCACGGCTTTTCGTCCGGCGTTTGAGCAGCTGTAATTTCGGATTCACCGTCGTTCAGGTAAACCGCGACGTCACGTTCCCGCAATTCCTGATTGAGTTGCCGTTCACGACGGACTCCGGAAACCTTCGTGGACAGCAGGGGCTCGTTACGAAAGAACAGCGCAGCCACGATCCCGATCAACAGGATGCCCATCGCAAAACCGATTTTGCGGTCTGTGTGCATGGTGAAGCTGGTTTGAAAAAAGTGCTGTCCTCGGGAACCATCATTCGTGCGCAGCGGCAGAATCTGCCGATCTGATGCCGCATTGTCGGTTTCGGAAACCACGAGGACAGACTTAAGACGAATCGAGCAGAATCGGCAATCTTCGGCAGACGCATGACGATTGCAGCAGACTCCGACCTGTCGGCAGATTTCCAGTGTCGCCAGAGTCTGCCTGACCGGAATATTTTGCCAAATACACCCCAGCCTGCCGTAAATCGACACCGATGAACAGGTCATCTTCCATGCTGCGAAGTCCGGTTCTTCTCTCAAACGATTCCTGACATGTTTCAGGTCAATGCCGCGAGGGGACGCATCAAAGAATCGGACGAATCTGCCGAATGGAAGACAAAGCCCGTGTTTCGACACGGGCTTTTTTCGTTGCTGAGGTGTAGCAGAAGTCGTTAGACGCCTGATGAACTCGGTCGGGAAGGTTGAAAACCATCTGGTATGGAAGTTTGCACAAAGTTTGCCAGTTGTATCGACGATAACGATTATGAGACCTTGTTTGTGTCGCCGCCATTGCGCGGGGACTTTGCAGGTCAGGAACAGGAAATGATCACCGCAGAGCGTAAGTTCGAGCGAGATGAGAAACACGGATGGCCCTCCGACTGGAGTCTGGCGTGAAGACCAATCGATGGAAACGCTCCACAGTTCTGGCATTGCTGCTGGCAATGGCCGGTCAGGGATGCGCTGGGCCCGGCGCTCGGCTGCAATACCTGGTTGGCGAGGACCATGGACTTGAGCACTACGAGGACTATGCGACCGGTATCGAGTATCCCACTCAAACGGAACCCCGCGAAACAAATCCGGATCTGCTGCGCGGACCACGGAGTATTACGAGTCTGGAAGAAGTTGAACCTCGTGAAATGTCGCTGAATGAATGCGTCCGGTTGGCACTGGCAAACGCGGAAATCATCGTCGATGATCAGAGTTTCGGATCACCTTCAAACCCGCTGCTGGGCAACCCAAGTCGCGTGGCTTCCGTGTGGGACAATGCCATTCAGGACACTGGATTCCTGTTTGGCAACCTTGGCCCGGAAGCCGCACTGTCAAGCTTCGATCCGATTCTGACGTCGTCCATTCAGGGAGGCGGCTCGGAGGATCCTCAGAATTCGCCGAACATCGGTCTTAGTGAAGGGGAGACACTCCGCGATCATACAACTCAGTTTCAAACACGACTGGAAAAGATTCTGGCGACAGCTGGCACACTGGCTGTCGAGCACGATATTAATTATAGCAGGAACAATCAAACTCGGTTGTTTCCGTCGGCTTATACAGGCTTTCTCCAGGCGGAGTATCGGCAACCGCTTTTATCGGGAGCGGGTGTGGAGTACACGCGGATTGCAGGGCCAACAAATACGAATCTGCGGGGCGTTTCCGGGGTGGCTCAGGGCGTCTTGATTTCTCGCATCAACTCCGATATTTCGGCGCTGGAATTTGAGCAATCGGTGTCCACTCTGCTCCGCGATGTTGAGAACCGTTACTGGGATCTGTACCTCTATCTTCAGCTGTATGAATCTGAAATCGAAACGTTTCGCGATCTCGTGCGATTCCGTGACCAGCTGGCCAATCGGGATGAAGCTGGCGATGCCGTGGCCCAGGCGGAAAACCGAATCTATGAAGGCGATGCCCGGATCAAGGGATCACTCGGTGATGTCCTGAAGGCGGAGTATCGCCTGCGGCGCCTGCTGGGTCTGCCACTCAACGACGGGACATTCATCACGCCGATCGATGTGCCTTCTGCCGCAAAGCTGCAGATCGACTGGGAATCCAGCCTGTTGGAATCACTCTCGAATCGGCAGGAGTTGCGCCGACAAAAATGGGAAATTCGCAGTCTTGAATTGCAATACAAGGCTTCACAAAATCTGGCACGACCTCGCCTCGATTTCGTTTCACAATACCGCCTCAATGGATTTGGCGATCAGTTGAGTGGCAGTAACGACGATGATGGGGTCACCGCCGCTGGCTATCACAGTTTCTACGAATCCATTGCCGCGAGCCAAAATGTCACATGGTCGACTGGTTTGTCATTCACGTTGCCTCTCGGCATGCGTCTGGCCCGAAACCAGGTCCGGAACTACGAATTGCGACTTCACAAAGCACGAGCGGTGCTGGCTCGCCAGGAAGAAGAGATTGGCTACGAACTCAGTGACGCCATCATCAACATGGAACAAAATTATCTGCTGGCCGAAACGGGCCTGAAGAAAGCCGCCTCCGCCAAACGCTACGCTGAAACGGCTCTCGCTCGAGCCGACGCGGAGAATCAGCGCGACCCGGTGCTGTTGGGCCGTGTTCTGGAAGCCAAGATCACCAGCCGCGATTCCGATCAGGGATATCTGAAGCTGATCGTCGATTACAACAAAGCGATCACGGACCTGAATTTCCGCAAAGGCGCGATCCTGCATACGAATTCGATCTTCCTTGCAGAAGGAGAATGGAATCCTGAAGCCTACGAAGACGCTCGTGTCCGTGGCGAAGCGATGTCACGGGCGCTGGATAATGTTCACCTGACAACGGTACCGGAAGAATTTGTCGGCGGCCCCGACGTAAATTCGTGGGAATCGCTGGGAATTCCAAGTCGTCCACACGTGCCAGGCGTCGTCGAGAATTTGAATCCGCCGAATTTCGTGTCCGAAGCCGTACAACCGCACGAAACATTCCAGGAAGGTCCAGCTCTGATCATTGAGCCTGCTCAGGAATCTCAATTGCCAAACGAATATTTCGAGATACCGTCACCGATCGTTGAGCCTGTTCAGGAATCACCCCTGCCGAAGAAATCTTCCGAGCAACCTGTGAATCCCCCGAAGAAGAACGGGCCTGAGTTCATCGATCCCGTGTACTACGACAAACAATTGCCATCGGAATCGAAAATATCATCCCGCAGCGCGACCACCAGATCAAGACGTGCGCAGCGAGCCGAAAATCTTCAAAACGAGTCTGGTCGCTCGACGCTGGATTAGTAGATGAGATCTAACCAAATCAGCCGGAACGCGCCAGCGTCCGGTTCTCTGATCTTCGAAGGAGACAGCCATGAGCTACAAACAACTGTTTCTCCTGATCCTGACGATCTGGTCGGCGGAACTCTGTACGCGGCTGCTGTTCGACATGCTGGTTCATCCGCAGATGGAGTACATGACGTATTATCTTGAAACGGACAGGGAAGGCACGTTCAAGGGGGCTTATCTGGCGAAGATTGGTCAGGGAGGCTGGCAGATGGTCAGCGCTGTTCCCAATCCGCAGCGCAAGGAAGAGATGATCGTCTTTTTCCAGCGCCGCACTCTGTTTCCCAGCCGCTAATGAGGTGAGTCGCTACCTCGGATGGAATTCGTTCCACCGTCGCCATGCGTAGCTCCATTCCATCCACATCCTCATCATCGACCACAAAACTCGCATGCGTTCCAGCTGGTCGGCAGGAAGCCGGGTTTGCAGAGCCTGCGCTTCGCGGGCGGCCATGTCGAGTCCCCATCGCCGAGCAAGCAGTCGGCACAGGCTGTCTGCCGAAAGATCGGTGACAGAACTTTCTTCATCAAAGCTGTCAAAGACGCCGACGTTGCTGTCATCGGCGATCAGCCCCGCTTCCTCGGCAGCCACGAACAGGCTGAACAATTCCGACCTTGCGGGATCAATTTCCAGTGGTTTCGTGTTTCTAATCGCATCCAGGACCAGTCGCTCGACACCATCGACAATGTGCGTTGGAAGTGAAGGTTTCGACGAATCTCCCGTGATTTTGTCGCTGTGAGAAGCTGGTGTACGGGTTGAATCAGGATCAGACATGAGATTTGCGAGCTAATTGAAAAAAGTTCAGGAACGGTGCAGTGGGACAAAGGGGTCGGGAGCCTTTTTCGGAGCAACACGTCTTGAAATTCGCAGGATTTCCGTCCGAAAAAGACTCCCGACCCCCTCCTTCAGCGTCAAGTTGACAGAGCGCCATCATGTTAGTCAGTCCGGAACCAGTTCGCCAGTTGCACATCTGTTTCGTCTGTGGGTGCATCCGGTGGCCTCAGTCACCCCTCGAACCAGCCAACCACCACCAGTGTTCCTGGTGTGGAGGATCACGCAATTGCTTGCTGGTAATGTGTTCATGACCGTGGAGCGCTCGCACCACTTCAATTGAGCTGCAGCTCAGCGGCGAGAATCCAGGCGTGACGGGTTTGGGAATAGAGCGGATGAGGATCCGGACGGCATGGATTTGACTGCTGATCAATTCATTGGGGCATTGCCAGATTGCCGCCATCGCTCGCGCCAATGGAATGACTCTGGTGCCTAACAATGTTGCCGAGTTCGGACGTGTCTCGGGGCTACTTGTTGAGGACTGGGAGCAAGGCGTTTGACAGTCGAGCTTCTGTCACATGTTTCGTCAGGCAAAGAAAGGCCACCAACTCACTTCTGAATCAATGAGCTGCCTCCCATTTTCTGCGTCTTGATCATGCTCCTACTGAGGTGGCATTTCAATTGTCAACATGGCAATGCCAATCACTGTCGCTGCTGCCAGCAGGAGTGTAATCAGTAGCCCCACGCCATAAATCGTGCGAATTCCGTCGTCCGGAAGGTCTCTGCGACGCAACACCTTCCGAACAACGACACCGCACACCCATGTCCAATGCAGCATGACATGCACGATGACTCCAAAACCAAGTACACACAAGACTGCAAACTGCAGACTGCACCACTGACCATAATTCATTCCCCAAAGCAGCCAACCCTTGGCGGCAACCCCCGGTGGAAACACAAACTGCACGATCACAGCGATGATTGCCAACGTAACGAAGGCAAGCATCAGGATTGTATCCAGCCAGAAATTAATCAACGTCCGTGAGATTCGTGTTCCATTTGCTGCGACTTCTCCTGAATGAATCGCGTCGTGTGATTCCATCAATGCTTTCACCAGAAGGTGTTTTCCCAGCCTGTTATTTGATATCGAGATCACTTGTCGGACAAACCGGACACTGCTGCACAGTATTCGCCCGGGCTTCCTGCGAAGCAAACGCTATGCCACGCGCTGCTGTCAATAAACCTGTCACAACCACACTCACCGCCGCAAGCCTGATCAGCTTCCTGCGGATGCCGATCGTAGCCAGCGACAAACCAGTGCCGGTTATCAGCATAACAGGAATCGTTCCCAGTCCGAAACTCAGCATGATCAGAACGCCTTTCGCCACACTGCCGGAACTGGCGGCCAGCGCGAGAAAGCTATACACCAGGCCGCAGGGAAGAAATCCGGTAAGCAGACCAGCGATGAAAACTCCGATGGACGAACCGCCTTGAAAAAACTGACTGAACACCGTCGTTGTCACGCAGGGCAGACTGTCTCGACGCCGCACGCGCCATGTCAGCCAACCTGCAGCGTGCAGCCCCTGGACGATCAGCAGGATACCGGCTACGATCGCGAACAATGCCTGCAGCCAGATGGCGTTGCCCTGCGACTTCAGAAATCGTGCTCCCAGTGCCGCCGCCGTGACACCAAGGAACATGTATGTCATTGTGCGTCCCAGACTCCAGCAACCCTGACGCAACAATGCCTCGGTGACTGATCGAGTCCC
>Ga0154020_10001568_pt1 | contig 28012 bp, 24 predicted proteins | sample Klosneuvirus_201_FD_109709 | JGI IMG/M metagenome (GOLD analysis project Ga0154020, IMG submission 109709) | Active sludge microbial communities from wastewater, Klosterneuburg, Austria - Klosneuvirus_20160825_MG | ecosystem: Engineered > WWTP > Aerobic digester > Activated sludge | place...
AATACCTCGCCAAGCTGCGGCACGTGCTCCGTGAGAAGTATCCGGAGATGACGTTCTTCTTCCTCGCGCCCGATATCTCGACGCAGGTGTTGAACTTCGGCCTCGCCGCTCCGATCAACGTCCAGGTCGTGGGGCCGATCGGCAGCGAGGCGAAGACACTCGCGCAAGCGGAAGAGCTCGTGCGGAAGATCGCGAAGGTCCCGGGGGCGGTCGACGTTCACCTCGCGCAGGTCTCGAACGTGCCGCAGCTCAAGATCTCGATCGATCGCGTGCAAGCGCAACGCGCCGGCTTGTCGGAGCGTGACGTGGCGAGTGATCTGCTGGTGTCACTCGCATCGAGCGGTGACGCGGCCCCGAGCTTCTGGCTCGACAAGCGCGGGGTGCAGTACTCGGTCTCGGTGCAGACGCCGCAGTCGCAGATCGATTCGATCGCCGCGCTCGAAGCGACGCCGATCTCGACGGATCTCGGTCAGCCCCAGACCCTCGGCAATCTCGCGACGATCACGCGCGGGTACGGTCCCGCGAACCTCACGCACTACAACGTGGCGCGCACCTTCGACGTGCAGGCAAACGTCGAGGGCACCGACCTCGGCTCCGTGGCCGATGCCGTGAACGCGATCCTCGTCGAGACGCGCGCGAAGGCCCCACCGGGGACACGCTTCACGCTCAAGGGTCAGGCGGAGAGCATGGACAGCTCGTTCGGCGGCCTCGCGTCCGGACTGCTCGTCGCGATTCTCCTCGTCTATCTGCTGATGGTCGTGAACTTCCAGTCGTGGCTCGACCCGTTCATCATCTTGATGGCGCTGCCGGGCGCACTCGCCGGTATCGTCTGGATCTTGTTCCTCACGGGTACGACGCTCTCCGTGCCGGCGCTGATCGGATCGATCATGTGCGTCGGTGTCGCGACCGCGAACTCGATCCTCGTGGTCTCGTTCGCGAACGAGCAGCGCGCGCATCGCGATGGCCAGCAGTCCGCGCTCGCCGCCGGCATGACGCGGTTGCGGCCCGTTCTGATGACCGCGCTCGCCATGGTGATCGGCATGATCCCGATGGCGATCGGCCTCGGTGAAGGCGGCGAACAGAACGCGCCGCTCGGACGCGCCGTGATCGGTGGGCTCGTGCTCGCGACGGTGACGACGCTGTTCTTCGTCCCGGTGATGTACAGCGTGCTCCGGCGCAAGCAGCCAACGCGGCACGAGGATCTGGAGCAGATATGAGTGAAGCGTCGACCCCCGCGACCCCGGCGCCCGAGCCCGGCAGCGACGATCTCGGGTTTCCCTTGCCACCGCCACCACGCGGCTCGCGGATCGGCGTCATCGTCGCGCTCGCGGTCGTCGTCGGCGGTGGCTTCGCGTTCGGCTACCTGCGCAAGGGCTCGCGAAGCGAAGCGCGCACGACCGACATCGCGAGCGAGACCAAGGCGCCGCAGGTCGAGGTGATCAAAGCGACGACGCTGTCGAGCGATCACGCGCTCTCGCTGCCCGGCACCGTGAAGCCTCTCGAGGAGACCAAGCTGTTCGCACGCGTCCCGGGCTACGTGCGCGCGTGGCACGTGGACATCGGCGACAAGGTCACCGCGGGGCAGGTGCTCGCGGAGATCGATACGCCCGAGCTCGCAGCCGAGCTCTCGCAAGCGCGTGCGCAGCTCCTATCGGCGCGCGCGAACGTCAAGCAAGCGGCCGCACAACGCGACTACTCGAAGTCCAACAGCTCTCGCTACACCACGCTCGCGGATCAGCAGCTCGTCTCCAGATCTCAGGTCGAGGAGACCACCGCGAAGGCCGCGACCGACGAGGCCACGGTCTCCGCCGCCGAGTCCAACGTGACCGCCATGGAAGCGAACGTCCGCCGGCTCGTCGAGCTGCAGGGCTTCGCGAAGGTGATCGCGCCGTTCGCGGGCACGATCACGATGCGCAACGTCGATCGCGGCGCGCTGGTCCAAGCGGGTGGCACCACGCCGATGTTCACGCTCGTCGCCACCGATCCCGTTCGCATCTTCGTCGACGTCCCGCAGACGATCGCGCCGAGCGTGAAGAACGACACGCCTGCCACGATCTCGGTGCGCGAGTACGGCGGGCGCACATTTGCGGGCAAGGTCACGCGCTCCGCGGGCGCGCTCGACGAGGACATGCACACGATGGTCACCGAGATCCAGGTGCCGAACGCCGACGGCGCGCTGATGCCTGGGATGTACGTGCAAGCCGCGATCACGTTGCCCACGCCACATCGCGTGCTCGAGGTTCCGTCGACGGCGCTGTATGCCGATGCCGACGGCGTGCGCCTCGCGACAGTAGATGCGCAGAAGCGCGTGAAGTTCGTGAAGATCGTCATCGAGCGCGATACCGGCGCGACGATCCAGATCGCGAGCGGTCTCACCGGTGACGAGCAGATCATCAAGATCGCGGTGCCCGGTCTGCGCGATGGCGATGCGGTGACCGTCGCGCCGCCTTCTGCACCGCCCGCAGGATCTGGCTCCGCGAAGTAGTTCCAAACTCCGATTCCGCTTCTCCATTCTCCATTCTGCTGTCAGGGCCAGCTCGTAGTCTGGCGAGATGAAGGGCGACAACATCGCGGCTCGTTTGCGCGCGTTCGCTGCGGGTGTCTTCCGGATCTGTCGCGATCTCGGCGGCGATTCCTCTACGAAACATATCGTGCGGCAACTCGTGCGATCGGCAACGGGTGGTGGCGCGAACTACGAGGAGGCACGCGGTGCGGAAAGCCGGGCCGACTTCGTCCACAAGCTGGGCATCGCAAACAAGGAGATCCGGGAGGCGCTTTACTGGTTACAGCTCGCGTGCGACGCCGGAATCGCGAACGAAGAGTTTGGTGGCCTCATCCAGGAAGCAGACGAGCTGATCGCGATCCTGACTGCGTCGATCCGGACCGCGAAAGGACGACTCGAACCGCAACCCGCAGAATAGGGAATAGGAGAACGGGAATCGGAATTTGGAGCCGAAGTGCACTACGTTCACTCTCGATGCCGCAGATCGAGGTGAATGGGACCACGCTGCACTACGTGGACACGGGCCCGGGCTCGACCGGCGAGACCATCGTGTTCAGCCACGGCCTGCTGTGGGGCGTCGAGCTGTTCGAGCCGCAGATCGAAGCGCTGCGGTCGCGGTATCGCTGCATCGCGTGGGATCATCGCGGTCAGGGCCAGAGTGCTCCCGACCTGCATCGCCACGTGATCGACATGGAGCTCGTGTGGCAAGACGCGGTCGCGCTGCTCGAAGCGCTGGCGCCGGGGCCCGTGCATTTCTGCGGGCTGTCGATGGGTGGCTTCGTCGCGATGCGGATGGGTGCGCGACGACCGGATCTCGTGCGATCGCTGCTGCTGCTCGAGACGTCGTCGGATCCCGAGCCCGTCGAGAACCTGGGCAAGTACCGCACGCTCACGCGGCTGGTGAGGACGCTCGGCGCGACGCTATCGAAGCCGCTGATCCGGAGCCAGGTGCTGCCGATCATGGTCGGCAAGACGATCCTGGCCGACAAGTCGCGCGCGGCGGAACTGAAGCGGTTCGCGGACATCATGAGCCGGCGCGCGGATATCTGGCGCGCGGTCAACGGCGTGATCGAGCGCGCGGGCATTCATGTCGAGCTCGGACGCGTGGCGGTGCCGACGTTGGTGGTCGTGGGTGAGGAGGACGTCGCGACCGTGCCAGCCAAGGCAGAGAAGATCGCGGGTGCGATCGCGCGTGCCAAGCTCGTGCGTATTCCTCGTGCAGGTCACTCGTCGTCGGTGGAAGAGCCCGCTGCGGTGACCGCAGCGATCGAAACGTTCCTGCGCGATCACGCACGCTGAGCGTTCTCGCTACAGCTCGCGTGAATTGATCGCGAGACTGCAATGCGCGTTTGGTTAGTAGGAGTCACTCTCCTAGAGTTCGATCGTGCCCTCGATCCTGATCGTCGACGACAGCATGACGGTCCGGATGGACCTCGCGGACTCACTCGAGTCCGCGGGCTTCACGGCGATTCCGTGCGGCACGCTCGCGGAGGCGCGGACCGCACTGCGCACGCAGCCGATCGCGCTCGTCATCCTCGACGTTCGACTTCCGGACGGTGATGGGATCGAGCTGCTCGAACAGATCCGTCGCGACCCGACGCTGTCGCGATTGCCGGTGCTGATGCTGTCGTCGGAGGCCGAGATCAAGGATCGCGTGCGTGGTCTGCGGACAGGCGCGAACGACTACGTCGGCAAACCGTACGACACCGAGCACGTCATCGCGCGCATCCGGCAACTGATCGGTGGCCCGCCGGTGCGCGACCTCGTGCTCGTGATCGATAGTGATCCTGCGTACCGCACCGAGCTGGCTGCTTCGCTCGGAAAGGCCGGGTTCGCGACGGCGTCGTCGTCGAATGGCGTCGTCGGGCTGCAACTCGCCGCGAGCGTGAGACCGGCGGCGATCGTCGTCGCGTCGAACATGGCCGACATCGATGGCGCGAGCGTCATCCGCCGCCTGCGCCTCGATCCCGGTCTGCGCGCCACGCCGTGCCTCTTGCTCACCAGTGGTGACGCGAAGGATGCCGAAGTGCGCGCGCTCGAAGCGGGCGCCGACGGCTTGGTGAAGAAGGACGATGACGGGCTCGTGATCGCGCGCATTCAAGCGCTGCTGCGGTCCGCGGGAACGATCCGTTCGGATGCCGCGAGCGAGCTCGCGCCAAAGCGCATCCTCGCCGTCGACGACGATCCCGACTATCTCGGCATTCTCGGCGATCGGCTGCGCAAGCGTGGCTACGACGTGGTGCGCGCCGCGTCGGGCGAAGAAGCGATCCAGCTCCTCGGCTTCCAGTCGGTCGATTGCATTCTGCTCGATCGCTCGATGGCGGGCATCGGCGGGATCGAGACGTGCCGTCGTCTCAAGGCCAGCTCGGTCGTTCGCGACACGCCGCTGATCTTCCTGACCGCCACCGACTCCCGTGACGCCGTGATCGAGGGGCTGGCCGCTGGCGCGGATGACTTCATCACGAAGGGCTCGGGCTTCGACGTCCTGTCCGCCCGCGTGCAAGCGCAGATCCGCCGCAAGCAGGTCGAGGACGAGCAGCGAAAGGTGCGCGAGAAACTACTTCGCAGCGAGCTCGAAGCATCCGAGGCGCGCGCGGCCCAGGACCTCGCAGAAGCACGCGCGACGATGGCCGAGGCCCTCGCGCGGTCGAACGCGGAGCTCGCCCATGCCAACCGGGAGCTCGAAACGTTCAGCTATTCGGTCTCGCACGATTTGCGCGCCCCGCTGCGAACGATTAGCGCGTTTACGCGGGTGTTGGTCGAAGAGCTCGGCGACCGGTTGGACGACCGGGGCCGCGAGCACGTGCGCCGGGTCCTCGCCGCCTCTTCGCGGATGGCCGATTTAATCGATGCGCTGTTGGAGTTGTCCCACATCAGTCTCGCCCCGATCGGCCGGCACCGCGTGAACCTGTCAGCGATCGCGAAAGCGTCCATCGACGAGCTGTCGCGGCGGGATCCCGACCGACACATCACGACCGTGATCACTCCCTATCTGGAGGTCGATGCGGATGCTCGGTTAATGCGAGTCCTTCTCGACAACATCCTTGGAAATGCTTGGAAGTTCACACGAAATGCACAGTCCCCTCGAATCGAGGTGGGTGTAGCAAATCGCGGCACCCAGGCGGTGTACTTCGTGCGTGACAACGGGGCAGGGTTCGAGATGGCCCATGCGGATCGGTTGTTCACACCGTTTGGCCGCGTCCACTCGGAGTGCGAGTACAACGGGACTGGAATCGGCCTCGCGACGGTTCGTCGCATCGTCGAGCGTCACGGCGGTGAGGTGTGGGCAGAAAGTTCGGTCGGGGAAGGCGCTTTATTCGCGTTTACGGTCCCATCGTCCGACTTATCTCAGACTGCCTCGGCATTCACCGACAGCTATCCGAACGATCGTTAGCCAAACGTTAAGATGGTTTACCCCAGAAGTCGCAACCGCGTACGCTGGTCGTTCCCACCTTGGCAGAGCTATCGTTCCACCGTGGGGTTAGGCGAGTGACGAATATGGATCGCCAGTTGCGCGTCCTCGTCGCCGAGGACTCCGAAGACGACTTCGAAATCCTGCTTCGCGAGCTCAAGCGCAGCGGATACGAAGTGGTGGCCAAGCGTTGTGCATCACTCGCGCAATTCGATGCAGCACTCGCGCAGACGTGGGACCTCGTAATCTCGGATTGGATGATGCCGGGGTTCGGCGGGCGTGTGGTGTTGGATACATTGAGCGCTCGCAGAGTTCGCACTCCGTGCATCGTGATCTCCGGAACGATCGGCGAAGAACCGGCCGTCGAAGCGCTCAAAGCGGGAGCACTGGATTTTCTCTCGAAGGACAAGCCGAAGCGCTTCGTTCCGGTGATCGAGCGCGCGCTTCGCGAAGCGGCCGAGCGAGCAAAAGGCGAGGAGATTCGCCGCCGCAGTGCCGCACTCGAGATGCAGAATCGCCGCATTCAAGAAGCGAATCGCTTGAAGAGCGAATTCCTCGCGAACATGTCCCACGAGTTGCGGACTCCACTCAACGCGATCATCGGATTCGCGGAGCTGTTGCATGACGGTCAAGTGCCGACGGGCTCCGCGCAGCACAGGGAGTTCCTCGGCGACATCCTCGCGAGCGGCAAGCACCTCCTCCAGCTGATCAACGACGTGCTCGACCTCGCGAAGGTGGAAGCTGGCAAGCTCGAGTTCCGGCCCGAGAGGGTCGAGATCCAGCGCGTGGTCAACGAGATCTCGTCGATCTTGCGCACGCACCTCGCTGCGAAGCGCGTGCGTCTCGAGCTCGATATCGACTCGGCGATCGGCGATCTGTTCCTCGATCCCGCGCGCCTGAAACAGATCGCCTACAACTACCTCTCGAACGCGATCAAGTTCTCCTCGCCCGGGGCGCGCGTGATCCTGCGTATCGCCGCCGAGGGTCCCGACATGGTTCGCATCTCGGTCACCGATGAAGGCATCGGCATCTCCGAGATCGATCAAGCGCGGCTGTTCGTCGAGTTCCAGCAGCTCGAAGCCGGCCTCGCGAAGCGGCACCAGGGAACCGGGCTCGGTCTCGCACTCACCAAGCGCCTCGTCGAAGCGCAAGGGGGCATCGTCGGCGTGACGAGCGAGGTCGGCAAGGGCAGCACGTTCTTCGCCGTGATCCCGCGCCGCGTGGAGACCCTGCAGGAGATCGCGATGCCACGCGTGGCGACTCGCGACCGCAGTCATCGCAAAGGTGCGAGCGCGGTCTTGGTCGTCGAGGACGACGCGCGCGATCAGGATCAGCTCGTGAGGACGCTGGCGCACGCGGGCTACGAGGTCGAGGTCGCCACCACGGGTGCGCAGGCGCTCGCGAAGTGGCGCGCCCGTCCGTTCGACGCGGTCACGATCGATCTCTTGTTGCCGGATATGAGCGGGCTCGACGTGCTCGGTGCGCTGCAAGGCGATCCGCGTGCGACGGGAATTCCGATCATCGTGGTCACGGTCGTGCCGGACACGAACGTCCTCGCGGGATTCCTCGTACACGAGGTTCTCCACAAGCCGCTCGACTCGAACAGCTTGTTGGACTCGCTTCGACGTGCGGGCGTGTCGAGCGGACGCGTCGGGGGAGTGTGAACGGTGGCGGAGAGGATCCTGATCGTGGATGACAATCCAACCAATTTGAAACTCGTCACGTATCTCATGCAACAGAGCGGCTATGACGTCACGACGGCGGCGGATGCCAACGATGCGATGGCATCGATCCGGACTACGCCTCCTGATCTGATCCTCATGGACGTGCAGCTTCCCGGGATCGACGGTCTCGAGCTGACGCGACGGTTGAAGGCCGATCCGGCGACCAAACCGATCGTCATCATCGCCGTGACCGCGTACGCCATGAAAGGCGATCAGGAGAAGGCGCTGATCGCGGGCTGCGATGACTACGTGACAAAGCCGATCGACACGAAGGAGCTGCCGCTGACCGTGGCCAAGCACCTCGCCGCACGTGATGGAGTCTCGCTGTGACGCACAAGATCATGGTTGTCGACGACAACTCCGTCACGCGGCGAATGGTTCGCAACGCGCTCCAGCGGAACGGCCACGACGTCATCGAGGCGGCGGATGGCGCCACCGCCCGCGCGCTGATGAAGAGCGAGCATCCGCGCGTCGTGCTGCAAGACCTCATGCTCCCCGATGCGGACGGGTTCGAGCTCGTCGGCGAGCTGCGCGACCTGGCCGGAGGAACCGACGTCTCGATCCTCGCGTTCTCGGGGTTCGTGTCCGAGCTCGACGAAGCTCGCGTGTCCACCGTCGGCTTCGATGACATCATCGCGAAGCCGATCGCGCCGTCGCGACTCGTCCCGATCATCGAGGCGCACTTGCCCGTGCCCGTCCCCGCGGGCGGCAAGTTCGGTACGGGCCGTCGCGTCGTGATCGCCGACGACGATCCGATCCAGCTCAAGCTCGCGACGTTCCGCCTCGCACGCCTCGGCTTCGATGTCGAAGGCGTCGGCGATGGCCGCGCGGCGCTCGAAGCGGTGAAGCGGCGCATCCCCGATGCTCTCGTGTCGGACGTCATGATGCCGGAGCTCGACGGCTTCGGTCTCGCGATGGCGGTGCGCCAGGATCCCGCGCTGCGCAAGGTGCCGGTGCTGCTCGTGACCTCGAGCTATGTCGAGCCCGCGGATCGCGATCTCGCGAAGCGTGCGGGCGCGAACGACCTGCTGCCCCGTACGCCGGAGCTCGTCGAGTTGCTGCAGGCGCTCGACGACGCGCTCGGAAAGTCGCAGAGCAACGCGGTCGTCATCCAGGCCGAGCAGATCGACGATCTCGAGAAGGAGCACAACCAGCGCGTGTTCCGTCAGCTCGAGCGTCAGGTGATGCTCAACGCGGGACTCGCCCGCCGGTGCTCGTCGCTCGCGTCGGAGCTCACGGTGCTCACGGGCATCTCCGAAGCGGTGCTCAAGCATCGCGATGTCGATGTCGCTCTCGACGAAGCGCTCGCCGAGTGCTTCGACGCCGGTGGCATCGCCGTCGGTGCGCTGTATCTATTCAGCGATGGCAGCAACGCACTGCGTGTGCGTTCGCTCGGTAGCGGCCATCCCGTCGCGAGCATCGAGGAGCTCGAGCGGTTCTTCGGGCACGAGCAACTCCTTCGCGAGACGCTCGGTGCGGGAACGACGCTGTATCTCCCATCCGACGAAGTTCCGGCGCAGGTCGCGCAAGAGCTGTTGTCCCGGACGCAGGGCACCGCGATGCTCGTCGTGCCGCTCACGAACCACGGGGCGGTGATCGGCGGACTCCTCATGGTGTCGCGCGGTCGCGACCTGGATCAGGGCGATTGGACCGCGTTCGCGCGTGGTGTCGCGAATCAGATCTCGCACGTGCTCTCGCTCGCGCGTGCCTACGAGGATCGCGAGGCCGCCGAGAAGCGAGCGGTGCAGCACGCCGCCTTGCTCGACGCGATGGTCATCAACATGCCGGACTGGGTCGTGCACATCGATCTCGACGGCACGATCAAGTTCATCAATCGCGACATTCGCGAGCTCAAGCAACACAAGCTGATCGGACGAAACCTCCTCGACCTGCCGGGCGGTGATCACCAGCGCGAGTTCAAGGTCGCCCTCGCGAAGATGACCGAGACGGGACAACCGCAGGGCTTCGAAGCACCGATCGTGTTTCCGGACACCACCGTGTGGTTGTCGACCTGGCTCGGGCCCGTCGTGCAGGAAGGCACGATCGTCGGCTGCGTCGTCGTCGCGCGCGATATCAGCGACAAGAAGCAGACCGAGCTGCACCTGATGGTCAGCGATCGCATGGCATCCGTGGGCACGCTCGCCGCGGGTGTCGCGCACGAGATCAACAATCCGCTCGCGTCGGTGATCGCGAACATCGACATGGCCGTGCAGGACGTGCACTCCATGTCCGACAAGAGCATGCTGCCGGCGGATCTCGTCGACGAGCTCGAGGACGCTCGCACCGCGGCGGATCGCGTACGCGAGATCGTTCGCGACCTCAAGATCTTCTCTCGCGCCGAGGAAGAGCGGCACGGCCCCGTCGACGTGGAGCATGTCCTCGAGTCCACGCTGCGCATGGCCTGGAACGAGCTGCGGCACCGCGCGAAGCTGGTGAAGAACTTCAGCAAGGTCCCGCTCGTCGAAGCGAACGAGTCGCGTCTCGGCCAGGTGTTCTTGAACCTGATCATCAACGCCGCGCACGCGATCCCGACGGGAAACTACGAAGGCAATCGCATCACGATCACGACGGCCTACGATCCGCAGGGCAAGGTCATCATCACGATCTCCGACACGGGGACCGGGATCCCGAGCCACGTGCGGCCGCGGTTGTTCACACCGTTCTTCACCACGAAGCCGGTGGGCGTCGGTACAGGGCTCGGCCTCGCGATTTCCCACCGCATCATCACGCAGCTCGACGGAACGCTCACGTTCGAGTCCGAGATCGGAAAAGGCACGGACTTCATCGTGACGTTGCCGGTCGCGGCCACGCAGATCCAGGCGCGCGCCTCGGCACGACCGACGCTGGCACCCGCGAGCCGTCGCGGCACCGTGCTCGTCGTCGATGATGAAGAGCCGCTCGTGCAGGCGATCCGAAAGTATCTCTCGGGCGATCACGCGGTGACCGCGGTCACGAGCGCACATGCCGCCCTCGAGCTCATGCAAGGAGGCGCGCGCTACGACGTCGTCCTCTGCGATCTGATGATGCCGCAGATCACGGGCATGGAGCTCTACGCCGAAGTCGTGAAGCTCGATGTCTCGCAAGCGAACCGCATGGTGTTTCTCACCGGCGGCGCGTTTACCGTCGCAGCGCGCGAGTTCCTCGATGAAGCGACGAACCTCCGACTCGAGAAGCCGTTCGACCTCAAAGAGCTGCGGAAGCTCGTCAACGAGCTCATCCGCTGATCAGATCGGCGGAGCGGAGTACGGGAACGTCGCGGACACGGCCGGGTGGCCCTGCTGCGTGTTGCCCGCAGCACCCGCGAAGCTCACGCCATCGCTCACGAGCGCGGTCGCTTGCGCCTGACCCGCCGGGCTGCCGTTAAGTCCCGTCGGGACCGCGGCACCTGCGAGCAGGTAGAAGTACGTGATGTCGATGACGTCATCGTCGAGCTTGCGTCCGCCGCAGAGCAGCGGCGAGTTGGCAGCGGCGCCGTTACACAACGCGGGACCGCTGAAGTATCCGCTCGCGATCGCCGTATCGATGCGCATCACGTCCGGGATGAACTGCGAGAACACCCGATCGGCGTACGCCTGCGCGCCGTCCTTCGCGGCCTGCGTGAGCGTGACACCGGTCAGCGCGTTGTTCTCCGTGAACACCGCGCCACCGACGGCGGCGCACTCGAGTCCACCGGGCTTCGCGCCGTTCTGCGCGTTGAGTCCGGCGATACCGTTGACGAGGCACGTACCGAGGTAGATCGCCTTGAGCACGGTCTTCGCTTCGGCGACGACATCGCCGAGGGCCGCGGCTGGAACGCCGGCGAACGCTGGCGCGGTCGCGTTGTACGCGGCGAGATAGCCGTTCTGCAGCAGCAGCGCTTCGGCGATGCCGGGGCGCGCGAGCTGCTCGATCTGGACGTAGGTGACCGGCTGCGGGCCACCGTCGGAGCCGGAGCCCGATCCATCGGATCCGGGTGCGGCGTCGATCATCGGGTTGTTGCCGCCATCGTCGCCGCAAGCGCCGACGGTGACGAGCGAGAGGGCAAGGGCCAACGATTTCATCTTCATGGTCGTCATGTTCGTCAGGCCTTTCACTGCTTCACCGAAATGGTGGACCAGGTGTCGAAGACGGTGCCGCCGCCGAGGTCGGCGATCGGAACGTTGAGCACGATGGCGGTGACGTTGTAGTTCTTGGTGAAGTCGGGTGCGCAGCTCGGCGGATTCCACAGGTTCACCGCGTCTTCGTCGGTGTCACCGGTGCCGAGGATTCCCTGCGCGAGCGTCTGCCCCTTACAGTTCGGTGCGAGCGCACCGAGCGCGGCCGCATCACCATTGCCGCCGGCGCCCCCGAAGAAGCGACGCGCGAGGAAGCTGCGCACCTGGAAGAAGCGCTGCACGTCGAACGTGAACGAGTCCGCGCGCATGCCGACGAAGTACTTGAAGTCGACATCGGCAGCGGCGCCGGTGTTCGATGTCACCGTGTTCGCCTTCGAGTTGGCGAAGTCGGTCGACATGCCGGTGTGCGTGCCGATCACGGTGCCGTTGCGGATCACGGTGAGCGTGAGCGATTGGACGCCTGCGGCGTTCGGTGCGCCCGCTTCGAAGCGGAACACGTAGTCTTCTGCCGCGGTCGGCTGCGCCGTCTTGTCGGCGACCTTCGCGACGTGGAACTCGTAGCGAGCGTTCGTGCTGAGATCGTATTGGCGCTGCGGTAGCGACCGAGGGTTCACGTACATCACCAGCGACAGGTCGGTGCCCGACTTGAAGGCGTAGTGATCGGTGAGGTTGAGGGCACGACTCTTCAGATCGAGCTCGCCGTCGTCGTGATCCGACGCGGACGCGATCTGATAGGTCGTACCGAGGGTGCCCGCTCCTACGAGCAAGCCTGCGGCCACGAACAAACTCTTCAATTTCATGCGATTCCTCCCAGAAAAGGGGCGGAATGGAAGTGCCCCTCGCGACCTCTACGACCCGATTCCGAAACCGGATCGACGAATGTGGGAGGACCGATCCGGATCCCCGGCCCGGTCGTACGTGCAGGCATGAGGGCCAAGCGCGCTGTGCTGGTGGTCGGATCCTGTGCGATCGCGCTCGGTGCTGTCGCGGCATTCGCGACGACGCGCGAGTCCGCACACGCGACGAAGACGATCGACAGATCGACTCTCTCTCCTTCGCTCGATCAAGTTCGATATCGCTTCACGATTACCGAGACCGCGACGACATCCGATCCACTCGCGACGATCCCCGATCTCGAGGCACGCGTGGCGACACCGAACGCGACGCCGTTCGACACGGCCGAGCTCGCGGACCTCTATCTCCGTCGCGCGACCACGGCAGGCGATCCGTCGGACTTCGCGCGCGCAGAGGACTTGGCGAAGCGATCTCTCGCTGCGCTTCCATCACCGAACGGCGCGCCGCTCACGCTCGCGCGCATCGCGACCGCGCGCCACGAGTTCCGCGCTGCGATCCAGGTCGCACGCGATTATCTCGTGCACTCCGACTCCGCAGGTGCGTACACGATCCTGACCACCTCGTACCTCGCGCTCGGCGAGCTGCCCGCCGCCGCCGAGTCCGCCGACACCCAGGTCACGCGGAAGCCGTCGTCGGGGGCCTACTCGATGCGCGCGCTCGTGTTCGCCGCGCAAGGCCGCGACGCCGAGGCCGCGTACGACTTCGCGCGCGCGGCCGTGGTCGAGGATTTCGGCGACCCCCGAGAAGCCGCGCGCCTCCGCACGCTATGGGGCCGCTTCCTGCTTCGCCGCGGCGACACCGCGAGCGCGCAGATGTTGTTCGCAGAGGCGCTGCGCATCGCGCCCGATGATCCGCTCGCCCTCGGTCACCGTGCCGAGCTCGCGCTGCGCACCGGTCACGCACGCGACGCTCGCGCTGACTTCGAGAGAGCGTTCGTCGCGTCGCGCCAGGTGCGCTACTTGATCGATCAAGCGCGCGCGCAGGAGCTGGCCAACGATCTCGCGGGCGCGACCGCCACGCGCACGCAGGTCGAGAAGCTCGTCCGCGCGGAGCTCGCGTCGAGCGGCACGGGCCACGCGCTCGATCTCGTCGAGATCCTCGTCGATCGCGCGACGCCCGCCGATCTCGACGAGGCGATCACCGTCGGCACCGCCGAGGTCGCGCGCCGCCCGTCCGCCGACGTGCGGTTCCAGCTCGCGCGCGCCTATCACCGCGCGAATCGCCCGCGCGAAGGCCTCGTGCAAATCCGCGCCGCGCTCGCGACCGGTGTTCGCGATGCGCGCATCTACGAGCTCGCCTCGCGGCTCGAGGCGGCGCTCGGCAACACGCCGCGCGCCCAGATGTATCGCCGCGAAGCCGACGGGCTCGATCCCGCGAACAGCGGTTGGCGCTATCTGGGGATGTCGGTGACTCCGGCTCCGACGGCGGTGGCCAAGTGATCCACTCGGTGCTCGCGCGGCGGTGTGAGCTCGTCGTGAGTGCTCGCGGCTCGGTGGTCGAGTGCGCGGTCGACATCTGTGCACGGCGCCAACCGGAACAGCATCCACCGAAGATTCAGATGATGCGCCACAGAGAAGGGGAGGACACAGAGGACTTGGTTCGGAAACGTACACGGCGAATCCACAGGGCGCCGTACGTTCCATCCGCGACGACCACGAGTCGACGATTCCCGAAACGATCTCTACCCCCCTTCTCTGTGGCGTGCTGTCTGGGGTGCCGAAGCGCGATCAGCGTGCAGCCCGGCACGAGCTCATCGTCGAAGATTCCCGAAACGATCTCTGCTCCGTGCACCCCCCTTCTCTGTGGCGCGAAAACGAACCGAACTCGATCACGCCCGGCGTCGTACATCCAGTGATGAGCACATCGGACGATCTCGACGACGGCGGAAGATCGGTGATCGCCACGCGCGATGACCGCACGCGCGACGTGATGGTGCCATCGGCCACCCGCGACGACCGCGCGCGCGAGGCGATGGCCCTCGCGCCGACGATGTCTCCGCGCGATGCCTGCATGCGCATCCTCGTCCGTCGCTGCGCGCTGCACGTCATGCGTGTCGCGACCGTGATCACCGTGCTGCTTGCCGCGCGCACGGCAAGCGCGCACTCGCTCGACATCGGCTATCTGCGCCTCGAGCCGGCGGGCGCGAGCACGCGCGTGATCCTCGATCTCGATCGCAACGCAGCGGCGCAGATGCTCGATGCGCCCGGCGCGACGGCCGATGCGTTGCGTGCGCGCGCGCGCGAGCTCGCCGGAAAGACTTACGCGCGCGAGGCGCCCTCGACGACCGCGGGCCCGTGCACCTTGGATGCACCGGCGATGGAGATCACCGGTGTCACGGTCCGGCTCCGCGCGCTGCTGCATTGCCCGCGGGGCGAGCGCACGTGGCGGTTTCCGTTCGTCACCGATACGCACGTCAGCGCGACGTTCGAGCTGCTCGTCAAGGACGCGGCGACGGATCGCATGACGGTCGTCGACCGCGCGTCGCCCGCGATGACGTTCGGGGTGGCGGTGCCAGCGTCGTCGGCGGTCCCGGTGACCACCGCGAGCGCACCCAAGCCGGGTGGTGCGCGGGGACGCTCGATGTTCTTGATCGGCGGCTTGCTCGCCGGCGTGATGCTCGCGCCGCTCGCGCGGTTCGCGCTTCGCCGCTAGACTTGCTCCATGGCCGACTTCGACTTCGACTATGTAGTGGTCGGGTCCGGCTTTGGCGGCGCGGTGTCGGCGTGCCGGCTCGCGGAGAAGGGCTACTCGGTCTGCGTGATCGAGATGGGCAAGCGGTGGGAGGCGAAGGATTTCCCGAAGACGTCGTGGAATGCGCGCAAGTTCATCTGGCGACCGGGCGCGAAGCTTCACGGGTTCTTCAACATGCGCCCGTTCAAGCACGTGATGATCTTGTGCGGCAACGCCGTGGGCGGCGGCTCGATCACGTACGCGAACACGATGCTCGTGCCGCCCGAAACGGTGTGGCGCGACGGAAGTTGGAAGGGGCTCGCGAACTGGGAGTCCGAGATGCCGGCGCACTACGCGACGGCGAAGCGAATGCTCGGCGTCACGCAGAACAAGATCCTCGGCGATGCCGATCACATGCTGAAGAAGATCGCGGTGACGGCGGGCGTGGACGGCACGTTCTACAAGACCGATGTCGCCGTGTACTTCGGACAGGACGGCGAGAAGCCGGGCACGCCGCACGCGGATCCGTACTTCGACGGCGCGGGGCCACCGAGGAAGAGCTGCATCGGCTGCGGTGGCTGCATGGTCGGCTGTCGGTTCGACGCGAAGAACACGCTCGACAAGAACTACCTGTGGTTCGCGGAGAAGCGCGGCGCGAAGATCTTGGCGGAGACCCGCGTCACCGATATCAAGCCGATCGGCGCTGCCGACGGTAGCGATGGCTATGCAGTCGCGACGGAGCGCTCGACGTCGTGGCTGTTCAAACAGAAGAAGACGATCCGCGCGCGCAACGTGGTGGTGGCGGCGAGCGCGCTCGGCTCGATGGATCTGCTCATGCGCGCGAAGCAGAACGGCTCGCTCCCGAACATCTCGGATCACCTCGGCGCGGACGTGCGCACGAACTCCGAGTCGATCGTGGGCGTGCGCTTCCCCGGGACGAAGCTCGACATGTCGAAGGGAATCGCGATCGGCTCGGGCATTCACGTCGATCAGTTCACGCACATCGAAGCAACGCGCTACTCGAAGGGCTCCGATGCCCTCGGCCTGATGGCGACGCTGATGGTCGGCGGCAAGGGATTCGGGCGCGTACTGCGGTGGATCGCGAGCGCGTTCGTGCATCCGATCAAGTTCTTCCGCGCGGCGTGGCCGTTCGGCTTCGCGACGCAGACGCTGATCCTGCTCGTGATGCAAACGATCGACGGGACGCTGCGCTTCGAGCGCCGGCGGCGATGGTTCTGGCCGTTCACGAAGCTGTTGTGCTCGAGCGGCAAGCGCATCCCCACGAACATCCCGGTCGCGAACGCGCTCGTGGAGCGTTCGGCGAAGGAGCTCGGCGGCATCCCGATCACGAGCACGAGCGAGATCATCTTCGATCTGCCGATGACCGCGCACTGCATCGGCGGCTGCGTGATGGGCGGTGACGCGTCGACCGGTGTGATCGACGCGCAGCATCGCGTGTACGGCTATCGCGGTCTTTATGTCGTGGATGGGGCGGCGGTCGGAGCGAATCTCGGGGTCAATCCGAGCTTCACGATCACGGCGCTCGCGGAGCGCGCGATGAGCTTCATCCCGACCAAATCCAGCTAGCGTGGCGAGACGGACTGTTCCGGATCACGCGTAAATGTCCGCCGGGCAACGGTTTGTTGCTCGATAGCGGTGTTGTCGCGAGGCGTCCGGCATCCCAGATTGGTCTCCACTACAACGGAAACCCTCTGAAGGAGCCGATCCCATGACCGCTACCACCTGGAACTTCGACCTCTCGCATTCCTCCGTCAACTTCCACGTACGTCACCTGATGGTCTCGAAGGTCCACGGGCGCTTCGCCAAATGGGGCGGCTCGCTCGTCATCGACAACAACGACATCACCAAGTCTCGCGTCGAAGTCACGATCGAGACCGCGAGCGTCGACACCAAAGAAGAGAAGCGCGATGCACACCTGCGCTCGGCCGACTTCTTCGACACGGAGAAGTACCCGACGATGACGTTCGTCAGCACGAACGTGACCAAGAAGAGCGACGACGAGCTCGAGGTCATCGGCGACCTCACCATCGCCGGCACGACCAAGTCCGTGAAGCTCTCGGTCGAGAGCGCGGGCATCGTGAAGGATCCGTGGGGCGGGACGCGCGCGGGCTTCTCGGCGAAGACCACGATCAACCGCAAGGACTTCGGTCTGCACTGGAACGCGGCGCTCGAAGCGGGCGGCGTGCTCGTCGGTGAGAAGGTCGAGATCTCGCTCGAGATCGAAGCGATTCAAGCGGCCGAGAAGGCAGCGTAGTCAGCGCTGCGCCGGCCAGCCCTTCCCCGACGAGCGGGACGAAGCGGACGTTGCCGAGCTCTTCTTCGGCGTACGTCATCTCATCTCTGCGCGTGATGCGAACGAGGCGCTGATGGTCCGCATCGCCGTGCGGGATCACGAGCCGTCCACCGATCGCGAGCTGCTCGAGCAGCGCGGGTGGTGGTTTCGGCGCGCCCGCCGCGACGCAGATCGCCTCGTACGGTGCGTTGATCGCCCAGCCGAGCGTGCCGTCGCCGTGATGGACGTGCACGTTGTCGAAGCCGAGTCGCGCGAGCCGTTCCGCGGCGCTGGTCGCGAGCTCGGAGATACGGTGACGACCTCGCGCGCGAGGGACGAGAGCACCGCCGCGGCGTAGCCCGAGCCCGTGCCGATCTCGAGGACGCGCTCGTGTCCTCGAAGGTGCAGCGCTTGGACGGTCATCGCGACGACGTAAGGCTGCGAGATGGTCTGCCCGTTGCTGATCGGGAGCGGGATGTCGTCGTAGGCGTGATCCGCGAGCTTCTCGGGGACGAAGTCTTCGCGAGGCACGCGCGCGAATGCCGCGAGCACCGCGGGATCGACGATGTCGCGTCGCCGCAGGTGCTCCGACACCATTCGCTGTCGCCGCGAATCCGAGGTGCTCGTCACGCGTCCCATGCTGCCACCTTGCGCAATCACGATCGCACTCGCAACGAGCGAATCCGCTCGGCTAGACGAGACGACGTGCGAGAGCCAATCCGAGAACGCCCATCACGAAGCAGCCGATCAGCGTGATCGCGACGTTCGCGATTCCACGAGCGACCTGCCCGTTTAGCAGCAGCTGCGATGACTCGTAGTTGAACGACGAATAGGTAGTGAGCCCACCGATCAATCCCGTGGTGATGGCGACGCGCAACGTCGGCGAGAAGTCGACGCTCCGGATCGCGATCTCCATGACAAGCGCGATCACGAACGAACCGACGAGGTTCACGATCAGCGTCCCGTACGGAAAGCTCGCCGGCATCTTCGCGGCGGCGCCGAGGCCGACGAGATAACGCAGGCCACTCCCTACCGCGCCGGCACCGCAGACAGCGAGAAAGCGCTCCACGTCGCGAGAGTACCTCGCGCTCGGGACGGCATGAAGTTTCGCGCTGCCTACGCGGCGTCGGACTTCGAGTCTTCGTGCTTCTCCATGCGGACCGTGAGCACCGGACACGGCGCGGTGCGGACCACGGTTTCGGCCACGCTGCCGAGGAGGACGCGCGTGACGCCGCGGCGACCATGCGTGCCGACGACGATCAGGTCGGCGCCGATCTCTTTCGCGGTCTGGTTGATCACGTCGCGAGCGTCGCCGGTGCGCAGGATCGTCGGCGCGATGTCCGCGGTCGCCGCCTTGCGCGCTGCGAGCTGGTCGAGCGCGGACTGGTTGTCCTTGACCATCGAGTCGATCATCGTGCTCGTCATCGCCAGTCCCAGCTCGGGAACACCGACGACAGGCACCGCGATGACGTGCAGGAGGTGGAGCTTCGCGCCGAGGGTTTTGGCGAGCTCGCACGCGTAGTCCACGGCCTCCTCGGCGGTCTCGCTGAGGTCGGTCGGGGCGAGGATGACTTTCGGCAGCATGGTGGCTCCTTCGTCGACGATGTCGTTCACGAAGCGGGCCATCTCCTGCAATTTCGGTCTCGCATCCTACAAGGGCACCCTGTGTCACGAGCGCACGGGTGCGGTAGAACAGCCCGGCGGATGCGCCTCACTCGCAAGTTCATCGCGGCCCTCGTGATCGGCGTCGCGTTGGTCGCGTTGATCCAGGGCTACCTGGACTACGAGCGAGAGCGGACGGTGTTCGATCGCCAGATGCGCGGTGAGGCAGCGGCCCTCGGTCGCGCACTCGCTCGCGGTGTCGCGCACGTGTGGCAGCGTGATGGCGAGGCCGCCGCGCGGGAGTTCCTCGAGACCGCGACGAGCAAGCGCGAGAGCTTGCTCGCGAGATGGGTGTGGCTCGATGCGAAAGGACCCGATGCGCCGCGCGCCGATCGGGACGCGCTCGCACCGATGGAGGAGGACCAGATCGTCACGCTGCGCGACAGTGATCGTCGCCTGCTGCTGACGTACATCCCGGTGAAGGTGCCCGAGCCGCGCCTCGGTGGCCTCGAGATCGCGCAGTCTCTCGAGCAGCTCGACAGCTACATCCAAGCGTCGCTGCGCAGCGAGATCGTCGGATCGGCGAGCGCCGTAGCGATCGCGGCGATCCTCGCGCTGTTGCTCGGCGTGGTGTTCATCGGCCGCCCGATCAATCGGCTCGCGGCGAAAGCGCGCCGCGTTGGCCTCGGTGATCTCTCGGGACCGCTGCACCTCGAGCAGCGCGACGAGCTCGGCGAGCTCGCGAACGAGATCAACGTGATGTGCGAGCGCCTGTCCGCAGAGAGCCGCGCGCGCGAGCAAGCCACGGAGCAGCTGCGGCACGCGGACCGGTTGACCACCGTCGGCAAGCTCGCGTCGGGGCTCGCGCACGAGCTCGGCACTCCGCTCAACGTGGTCAGCGGACGAGCGAAGCTCATCGCGGACAAAGAGGTCGAAGGGCAAGACGTCGAGGACTCGGCGCGCATCGTCGTCGAACAGGCGGAGCGCATGACCGCGCTGATCCGGCAGTTGCTCGACTTCGCGCGTCCGCGTGCGCTGCACAAAGCACCGGTCAACGTGGCCACGGTCGCAGCGCGCGTGTGTCAGCTCGTTGCCACGATCGCGAAGACGCACAACGTGACGCTCGTGCCACCTCCGCCCGATGACGCCTTGCGCGTTTCGGCCGATGATGGCCAATTGACGCAAGTGCTGACCAACCTCGTCGTCAATGGCATCCAGGCGACGCCGCCGCACGGCAGCGTTCGCATCGCCGCGCGGATCGTCGAGCAAACGCCGCCGCCGTATGTCGACGCCGGGGCTGCAGCGTCGGAGTGGATGGCGATCGAGGTGGCCGATACGGGCGCGGGCTTCGACGAAGCGACGCGCGCTCGCGTGTTCGAGCCGTTCTACACGACGAAAGAGATCGGCGAGGGAACAGGTCTCGGCTTGTCGGTGAGTTGGGGACTCGTGCGCGAGCACGGCGGGTGGATCGATGTCGTTTCCGAACCGACGAAGGGCTCGACCTTCACTGTCTATCTGCCCATCGGTTTGCCCAGAGGTGCCGCATGACGACTGTATTCGTGATCGACGACGAGCGAGAGATGGTGGACCTGATCGCCCTCGGCCTGAAGAAGCGTGGATTTTCGATCATGCCGTTCACCAACGGCAGCGACGCACTCACCGCGCTCGCGACTCACGATGTCGACGTGGTGATCACCGATCTCAACATGAAGGGCGTGACCGGCCTCGAGGTCAGCCAGAAGATCGCCGAAGACCGACCCGACATCCCGGTCATCGTGCTCACCGCGTTCGGCAGCTTCGAGACCGCGGTCGGCGCGATCCGCGCGGGCGCGTACGACTTCGTGACGAAGCCGGTCGAGATCGAAGCGCTCGCGATCGCGGTGCGCCGCGCTGCCGAGCACCGCTCGCTGCGTGGCGAGTTGAAGCGCCTGCACGAGGTCGTCGCGAACACGCGCGGCCGTGGTGATCTCATCGGCGCATCGCCCGCGATGCAGCAGGTCTATCAGCTGATCGATCAGGTGAGCGCTACCGACGCCACGGTGCTGATCACGGGCGAGAGCGGCACGGGCAAAGAGGTCGTCGCGCGTGCGATTCACGAGCGCTCGCGCCGCAAAGACGGCCCGTTCGTCGCGCTCAACTGCGCCGCGGTCCCCGAGCAGCTCCTCGAGAGCGAGCTGTTCGGTCACGCGAAGGGCGCGTTCACGGATGCGAAGCAATCGCGCCAGGGCCTGTTCCAGCAAGCGGGTGGCGGCACGCTGTTCCTCGACGAGGTCGGCGACATGGCGCTCACCACGCAGCCCAAGCTCCTGCGCGCGCTGCAAGAGCGCAAGGTGCGTCCCGTCGGTAGCGAGAGCGAGATCACGACGGACGTCCGCTTGATCACGGCGACGAACCGCGACCTCGAAGACATGGTCGAGGACAAGCGCTTCCGCGAGGACCTCTACTACCGCATCAACGTCATCCACATCCCGTTGCCGCCGCTGCGCACGCGCGGAGGCGATGTTCTGCTCCTCGCGCATTCGATGCTCAAGCACTACGCCGTCGCGCTCGACAAGAAGATCATCGGCATCTCGGCTGCCGCGGCCGAGCGCATGCTCGCGTACGAATGGCCGGGCAACGTGCGCGAGCTCGGCAACTGCATCGAGCGCGCGGTCGCGCTCGCGCACTTCGAAGAGATCCAGGTCGAGGATCTGCCCGAGAAGATCCGCATGCAGCCCACGCGTCGCTCGGCCATGTCCGGCTCGGACATCCCCGAGATGCTCACGCTCGAAGAGATCGAGCGCCGCCACGTGCTGCGCGTGCTCGAGGCGTGCGAAGGCAATCGCACCGACGCCGCGAAGGTCCTCGACCTCGATCGCAAGACGCTGTACCGCAAGCTCCTTCGTTGGGGCGTCGGCGACGAATAGCGCGGACGTTTATTCATCTGACGCTGCCTCTCGGGGCCATCTGCCCCGAGGGGGCAAACTACCCCACGAAATAGCAGCCAACCCAGCGAAACCATGGGACGTCGCGGGCATACAGGGTGCAGCCTTGGCCGCCCTCTAACCCTCCCCAAGGAGCTCTCCTGATGCGTACCCTGTTCAGCGCCGTTCTCGCCCTCGGTCTCTTCTCTGCCACCGCTATGGCGGGTGCGGATGCCCCGAAGGCGGATGCCACCAAGCCCGCAGCGAAGACCGAGAAGAAGGCGGACGCCCCGAAGGCGGACGCTCCGAAGGCGGACGCCCCGAAGGCGGATGCCGCGAAGCCGGCCGACATGGCGAAGAAGGACGCCGCGCCGGCGAAGGACGCGAAGGCGGCCGATGCGAAGGCGCCCGCTGCGAAGGACGCGAAGGCGCCCGTTGCGAAGGACGCGAAGGCCGCGGACACCAAGGCCGCGGACGCGAAGGCGCCGGTGACCAAGGACGCGAAGGCCGCCGACACCAAGGCCGCGGACGCGAAGGCGCCGGCGACCAAGGATGCGAAGGCTCCGGTTGCGAAGGACGCGAAGGCCGCGGACACCAAGGCCGCGGACGCGAAGGCGCCGGCGACCAAGGACGCGAAGGCGCCCGTTGCGAAGGACGCGAAGGCGACCGACGCAGCGAAGCCGGCCGACACCGCGAAGGCGACGGACAAGCCGGCCGCGAAGGCGGCGGACAAGCCGGCCGCGACGGCGAAGCCGGTCGAGAAGAAGTAGTCACTTCTCGCTCGCGAGAACGCCGCGCGGTGAAAGCCACGCGGCGTTTTCCATTTTCGGCGCCCAGATCCCGTACCGGGGTTAGGGACCGGCGACACGAACAGCGCTCGACGATCATCACCACCAATCTCGCGTTCAAGCAGTTGTGCACCACGTTCCCCGGCGCCGAATGCGTAGTCGCGCTCGTCGACCGCTTCGCTCAGCACTGCCACCGTGTCGAGATCAACGGCGAGTCGTGGCGCGACAAGCACCGCCTCGACTCCGACCGACCGAAGCCCGCGCCGAGCCGATCACGACGCAAGCGACCGTGACAGATCGACCGTCAGTTCACGAGTGTGCTACCGCAAGGCTCGTGACATGAAGCTCACCAATGACAGCTACGTCATCTCGCTTGGCGGCGCGAAGTTCGCCGAGCGCTACTACCGCGACGCGGCCGGGTGGTTGAAAGTGTCAGCACGTGGCCGAACGTTCCGAATGACGGCCGAGCAGGTGCTCAACCACCTTCTCCCCGCGCTCGCGGGCGTCAAACCGAACCTGATCGTCACGGTGGAACACCACGAGCCACGCAAGAAGCGAAAAACAAAGCTGACCGACTAAATAGTCGAGGATCTGACTGGTTCGTACCGTCGCTCTGAGGTCGTCGAGCACGCCCCGAATTCGAGCTCTGTGGTCGAGTCAGTCGACCGTCAGATCGCGACGGAAACCGTTCGCCGTTAACAGTAGATACGCGATCCGGCAGAGGGCCGGGACGTGCAGGCGATTCGCACGCGGCGCGCGCGAAGCGGCGGTTCGCGATAGGGTGCGAGCACGTGCCGCGTGATGTGCTGATCGTCGACGAGTTTTCACCCGAGGCGCCGGCGTTGCGGCGCGTGTTCGATGACCGATTCGAGAACCCGCGCAGCACGCGCGCGGATCGATTCGTGTGGGACTACTGGCACGTGCCGGGGCAGTACACGGCGATCCGGACGCCCGCGTGGACCTACTTTCCCAAGGCGATGTACGAGCGGTTTCATCGCGCGCTCGTCGGGTGGGGCCGCGAGACGCTCGGCTGTCACGACATCTCGCCGCCCTGGCTGTCGCTGTACGTCGAGGGCTGCAAACAGGAGCTGCACGGCGATCTGCCGCACGGCCCGTGGGCATTCGTGTTCTCGCTGACGCCGTGGCGTGGCCGCGTGTTCGATGGTGGCGAGACGTTGCTCGTGCGCGACGAGGTGCTGGACTTCTGGCAGGACTTCGCCTCGGTGCGCGGTGTCGAGGAGCGCGAGCTGATCCGCGCGATCGAGCCGCGCATGAATCGGCTCACGGTGTTCGATCCGCGGATCCCCCACGGTGTGCGGCGCGTGAGCGGGACGCACGATCCGCGTGAGGGACGGCTGGTTGTGCACGGATGGTTCGTGCAGCCGCGGCCGTTCATCGTAGGACCGCTGTCGACCAAGGAGCTCGGCGCGCGCATCGACGAGCTCGGTGCGCGAGTAGGCGCGGACGTCGGTGGGCTGCCGATCGCGGGCCTCGTCAGCTTCGCGTTCGGCGTCGACCGCCTGGGCCGCGTGCGCGACGTGCGCGTGCTCTCGGATACCACGCGCGTGCCGCGCGCCGACGAGCCCGTGCGCAAGCGAGTGATCGCGCGCATTCGAGCGCAGCTCGCGGGCTGGCGGTTCGCGCGCCAGCGGGGCGCGAGTCGCGTGACGTTGCCGCTCGTGTTCGAGCGGGGCTAGCGCCGCACGAAGCCTTCGGCCAGCTGCTCGCGGATCAGCTCGTCGAGCTGCGCTTCGGTCGCGCGCCGCTCCTTGAACACGGGCTCGTCGTCGGGCGCGCCGATCCGCAGGTGATAGCCATTCGTCGATAGCCGGATCGACCACATGCGCCCGTCCGGGTGCACGAACACCTGCCAATCGTCGGCGTCGCGCGGCTTCAAGGCCAAGCGCTCGAGCTCTTCGCCGCGCGGGTCGGGCACCGTGCGAGCGCGCAGCGCGTCGAGCAGGTCGAATAGCCATGCACCGCCGTGCAGCGCGGTACGCAGGATCGCCTGCAGCGATGCGTCGGCGCCGGTGAGCGTCGCACGATCGATGTCCACCGGAACCGTGTTCGGCTCCGCGAACAGCTTCACGACCTCGCGCGTCGTCCCGTCGGTCTCGATCGCGTGGTCGCGCTCCCACATGCCCGCGGGATAGACGAGGACACCCGCGTCGAGCGACATGTCCCAGAGCACCGTGTTCGCGGTCCAATCGCTCGTGACGTACACGCGCCGCACAGGCTCGCTCCACGGTGCCTGGAAGAAGCGACTCGTCAGGATCGCCGTGACACGCTTCCAGAACTCGTCGAGGGTCCAGCCGACCGCGGTGCACTCGCGCTCGATCCGGCGGCGCGTCGCGAGGCGGACCGTCGCCGCGCTGTCCTCTCTCGAGGTGCTCGAGGGGACGAGCTCCTTGCCGAGATCCCACGCATCGTCGACGCGGATCAGCGGCCACTGCCACGGCAGATCGACGACGAGCTCGGGCGGCGTGGATGTCCCGTCGGGGTGGAACTGCAACACGGCGCCCTGGGTCCAGGCGCCGGGCAGCGTCGGTGCACCGGCCTCTTGGCGCGCGCCGCTGTAAAAGGCGCGCAGCGTCTTGGCCACCGGATCGAGGAAGTAGATCCACTGCATATCGCCGCGATTGGCGTAGGAGGTCTGGTCCGCCTTGTCCCGCATCTTCTGAAACAGCGTCGCCGTGCGAGCGCGCGTGCACGCCACGTCGAAGCCGAGCTCCTGGATGATCTTCACGAGCATCACCCCGACCCCGTCCGGCTGTGCATCTGTTCGGACTTCGAAGCCCTTCCAGCGGTCGCCGTCGACGACTGCAATAATTCCACGGGTCGACATCACCGAGCCGTAGCACGGACTGTTCCTCGCCGACGACCGCTACGGACTGTTCCGACGAGCTGCGATTGTGATGGGCCCCAGCGGGCCTTAGGGTTGGCCGTCATGCAAACCGAAGTGCTACGAGCCAACGACCGTGGCCACGCGAAGCACGGATGGCTGGAGAGCTATCACACCTTCTCGTTCGCCGACTACTACAACCCCGAGGCGATGGGCTTCCGCGCGCTCCGCGTGATCAACGAGGATCGCGTCGCGGCAGGGCAGGGTTTCCCTCCCCACAGCCATCGTGACATGGAGATCATCTCCTACGTCCTCGACGGCGCACTCGCCCACAAAGACAGCATGGGCACGGGCTCGACGATCAAGCCGGGCGACGTGCAGCGCATGTCCGCGGGTACGGGCGTCCAGCACAGCGAGATGAACGCATCGAAGAAGGACGGCGTTCACTTCCTCCAGATCTGGATCATCCCCGACAAGCGCGGCCACGAGCCGGGCTACGAGCAGAAGGCGTTCTCGCGCGAAGAGCGTCAGGGCACGCTGCGCCTCGTGGTCTCGCCCGACGGACGCGACGGATCGATCTCGATCCATCAGGACGCGACGATCGCCGCGGGCCTGTTCGCGAAGGGCCAGTCCGCGACGCACACGCTCGCCGACCAGCGCTACGCGTGGGTGCACGTCGCGCGCGGATCCGTGACGATCGGCGACCAGACGCTATCGGCAGGCGATGCGCTCGCCGCGGTCGGCCCGGGCGAGCTCGCGATCACCGGCGTCGACGATGCCGAAGTGCTCGTCTTCGATCTCGCGTAGGCCTACGCGGGTCGAACGGTCTGGAAGATCGGCGGCGAGACCACGCGCAGCACCTCGAACAAGATCTGGATGAGGAGGTCGCGTAGCTGTTCGCGCGACAGCCGCGGGTTCGCGCACCAGTCGATCGTCGCGGCCTCGACGAAGCCGATCCATCCGCGGACGGCGGTCTCGAACTTGGGCTCGCCCTTCACGAGCGGCGCGAACGGCTGATCTTCGAGGAACGTCTCGAACATCTTCGCGCGCACGCCATCGACGACCGCGGCGACTTCCGGATCGCTGCCGATGCCACCGCGCATGAGCGACACGAACGCGCGCTGATGGCGCGTGATGTGATCGAGGTACGCGTCGAGGCCCGCGCGTGCGCGATCGATCGGCGCGGGACCACCGGTCGCCGTGACGGCCGCGACGAGCTCGCCGGCGATCTCGGAGAGGCCCGCGACGTAGAGGTCACGCTTCGTCGGGAAGTAATGATAGAGCAGGCCCTTCGAGATCTTCGCTTCCCGCGCGAGGTCGTCGATCGAGACGTCGTCGTACGCGCGATCGGAGAACGCCTTCTTCGCGAGCGAGAGCAGCTGCGCGCGGCGCTGATCGTTGTCGAGCCGCACGCGGCGCTTCACCCGCTTGGTGACAGCTCGAACGACTCGTTTCAGCGCACGACGCGGAGGCACTGCAGCAGCATAGCGGAATTACACCGCTCCCGTCACCTGCCCGCAGGCTATTGACTTGTGGTCAATAACGCGTCAGGCTAGAACCACATCTCGAAGGAGCGTCCCCCGATGACCGCCCTACCGACGACATCCTCGTCGCCCTCTGCGAAGCCGACAGCTTCGACCCCCGCGTCGATCCCGATCCCGCGCGATCTCGACGTCGATTTCTCCAAGGTCCCGCGTCACTGGCTATACGGCAACGCCACGGCCACGGCGATCGCGAACGGCGTCAACATGCTGTTCCCGTGGGGCGAGCGCTTCTTCGTGCGCTCGGTGAACCACTTCATGGATCGCATCACCGATCCCACGCTGCGCGCGCAGATCAAGGGCTTCTTCCAGCAGGAAGGCCGGCACGCGCACGCGCACGACGAGTTCAACGCGATCCTGCGCGCGCAGGGCTACGAGGTCGACACGTTCCTCGCCGACTACAAGAAGTGGTCGTCGTGGGTCGAGAAGCGCACGTCGCCCGAGCTGCACCTCGCCGTCACCGCCGCGGCGGAGCACTTCACCGCGATCATGGCCGAGGGTGCGTTCACGCGTGGCGTCCTCGACGAGGCAGCACCCGAAATGCGGCTCCTCCTCGCGTGGCACGCCGCCGAAGAGATCGAGCACAAGTCCGTCGCGTTCGACGTGCTGCAGGTGGTCGACCCGCGCTACCGCACGCGCATCCTGGGCCTCGCGATGGCTACTCTCCTCCTCGGAGGCTTCTGGGTGTGGGGTGCGCGCACGCTGCTCCGCCAGGACAAGATCACCGGCCGCAAGCTGCTTCGCTCGCTGAACGAGCAGCGCAAGGCCGATCCGATGATCCGCCG
>Ga0154020_10001569_pt1 | contig 28008 bp, 17 predicted proteins | sample Klosneuvirus_201_FD_109709 | JGI IMG/M metagenome (GOLD analysis project Ga0154020, IMG submission 109709) | Active sludge microbial communities from wastewater, Klosterneuburg, Austria - Klosneuvirus_20160825_MG | ecosystem: Engineered > WWTP > Aerobic digester > Activated sludge | place...
CGCGGTCGCCACGCTGCACCGCTGCTGCCGCGCGAGCTTGCGCACCGAGGGCGCCCGGGCCCCACCGCGCAAGGTCCCGCGCGCGATCAAGGCCTCGACGTGGGCGGCGACGCGTTCGTAGAGGAGCTCGTCCATCGACCGGAGCGTACGCCGCACCGACGGGAGCGACCAACACAGCGCGCTCGGCCTGTACCAGTACAGTGGCGCACTGTATCGGTCGGAGAGAAACGAGACTGCCTCTGTCGCCTCCGCCGACGACGACGCATCCTAGCGTCCGTCATGCAGCAGGTCGTCGCCGCCCCGGTCGTCGTCCCGAGCCCTCGCTGGGCGGTGATCGGCGCGCTCCTGGTCGTCTATCTCGTGTGGGGTTCGACCTACTTCGCGCTCAAGGTCGCGCTCGAGACCATCCCGCCGTTCCTGGTCGCCGGCCCGCGGTATCTCGCCGCCGGCGCCGCGCTGTACGCGTTCCTGCGCTTCCGCGGCGCGCCCGCGCCCACGCGGCAGGAGTGGATCGACTCGGCCAAGGTCGGGGCGCTGCTGCTCGTCGGCGGCAACGGCGGGGTCGCCCTCGCCCAGCGCTCGGTGAGCTCCAGCGTGGCCGCGGTGGTGGTCGCGACGATGCCGATCTGGGCTGCCCTGTTCGCGGCGCTCTCGTCGGCCCGCGAGCGCCCCACGCGTCGCGAGGTGCTGGGCCTCGCCCTCGGGTTCGGCGGCATCGCGCTCCTGCACGCGGGCGGCTCCATCCACCTCGACGCCGCGGGCGCGTTCATCGTGCTCGCGCCGATCTGCTGGGCCCTCGGCTCCGTGTGGAGCCGGCGCCTCGCGCTCCCGGCCGGCGGCATGGCCACGGCCGCGCAGATGCTCACGGGCGGCGCGATGATGCTCGCCATCGGCCTCGCGCGCGGCGAGCGGCTGCACCACCTGCCGAGCGGGCGCTCGCTGTCCGCGGTGGTGTACCTGGTGGTGATGGGCTCGATCGTGGCGTTCTCCGCCTACACGTGGCTGCTCCGCAACGTGCGGCCCGCGGTGGCGATGAGCTATGCCTTCGTGAATCCGCTCGTGGCGCTCGGGCTCGGCGTGCTGGTCGCCGGCGAGCCGTTCTCGGTGCTGACCGGCCTCGCGGTGGCGACCAGCCTGCTCGGCGTCGGCGTCATCCTGCGGCCGCGGTGAAGAGCGGCTCGAGCACCGGGCGCGCGCCGCCGTGGATGGCGACGAGGCTCCCGCTCCCGATCTCCTCCCATGGCTCGTCGGTCATCGGCTCGCTCGCGACGAGCACGGCGTTCCGCCGCGCGCTCCACCGCGTCTCGAGCACGGTCTCCTCGAACCGGCGCTCGAGGCGGACGGCGTGGCCGGGGTTGCGATCGAGGACGTGCAGCGTGCGGCCGAGGCGGAACGCGTAGAGCGTCTCGCCGTCGCCGAGGAGGAAGTTGGCGCCGCCGCTGCCGGCGAACGGCGGGTCGGCGACGAGCGGGCGCACGACGTCGACGAGGGCGGCTCGTTCGCGCACCGGGTCTCCGCCGGCCTCGTCGAGGGCAGTGAGGACGTGCGCGAAATAGCGCTCGCTGTCGGTGTCACCCTCGACCTCCGCGGCACGCGCGGCCGACGTGCGCCGGGTGATGTGGGTCAGGTCGTGCAGGGTGCCGTTGTGCGCGAACACCCAGCGACCACGCCGGAACGGGTGGGTGTTCTCGACGCGCTGCGGACCGACGGTCTTCTTGCGGATGTGGGCGACCAGCGTCTCGCCCTCGACGCTCCCGGCGAGCGCGTCGAAGCGGTGGTCGTCGCCCGCGCAGGCGGCGTGGCGCTGCGTCGACCACCCCCGGCCCCGCGCGTGGACGGCGAGGCCCCAGCCGTCGGGGTGCGCGCGCGACAGCGCCGCCAGGCTCTTCTTGGCGCGTCGGAGCGAGAATCCATAGGTCGTGGTCTCGCTCGACACGACCCCCAAGAGCCGGCACATCGGTCCTCCTCGGCGCACCCAGCACCCAGGGCGCGCAGCGGGCCAAGTTCCCCGCTGCGCGGCCCGGAGCTGGTCACACGCGCTCGAGGATCGTCGCCGTGGCCTGGCCGAAGCCGATGCACATGGTCTGCAGGCCGTAGCGGAACTTCTCGTCCTCGAGCAGGTGGATGAGCGTGGTCATGATGCGCGCGCCCGAGCCACCGAGCGGGTGGCCGAGGGCGATGGCGCCGCCGCGCACGTTGGTCTTGCCGAGGTCGGCTTCGGTGTCGTGGGCCCACGCGAGCGGCACCGAGGCGAACGCCTCGTTCACCTCGAAGGTGTCGATGTCGCTCATGCGCAGCCCGGCTTTCTGCAGCACCTTGCGGGTCGCCGGGATGGGCGCCGTGAGCATGATGGTCGGGTCGTCGCCGGCCACCGCGGTCGCGACGATGCGCGCGCGTGGCGTCAGGCCGAGGCGCTTGACCGCCGACTCGCTGGCGAGCAGCACGGCCGCGGCGCCGTCGCTGATCTGCGAGCTGTTGCCCGCGTGGATCACTCCGTCGGGCTTGAACGCCGGCTTGAGCGCGCCGAGCTTCTCGGCGGTGGTGCCGGGCCGGATGCCCTCGTCGACCGCGAACGGCTTCTTCTGCCCGTCGGGGTGCACCACGTCGATCGGCGCGATCTCGCGCACGAACTGGCCGGCCTGCTGGGCCGCGTGGGCCTTCTCGTGCGACCGCGCGCTGAACTCGTCGACTTGGGTGCGGGTGAGCCTCCACTTCTCCGCGATCATCTCGGCGCTGATGCCCTGCGACACGAACGGGAAGCGCCCGACGAGCTCCTCGGGCGGCGGGAACCAGGGCGCCGGCCCCTGCGCATCGGACCCCATCGGCGTGCGGCTCATGAGCTCGACGCCGCACCCGATCGCGACCTCGACCTCGCCCGCGGCGATGGCGTTGGCCGCCGTGTGCACGGCCTGCTGCGACGACCCGCACATGCGGTTCATGGTGGTGCCGCAGGTGGTCACCGGGAAGCCGGCCTCGAGCGCGGCCACGCGCGCGATGTTCATGCCCTGCTCGCCGACGGGGCTCACGCAGCCAGCGACCACGTCCTCGACCGCCTCGAGCGGGACCTTGGCGCGCGCCGCGACCTCGCGCAGCACGTGGGCGAGGACGAGGTCGGCGCGGGTCTGGAACAGGGCGCCCTTGCCGGGCTTGCCGAGGGCGACGGCGGTGCGGACGGCGGACACGACGTAGACGGGGTGGGCCATGGAAGCTCCTTCTGGTGGTCCCTGCGCGGCAGTGGACCCCGGGATCGCGAGAATGAATCGCCATTCATCGGATGCCAAGGGGCCCCCGGTGGATTCGTGCACCCCAGGGCTTCAGGTCTTGGTCGTGGCCGCGAACCCGAAGCCGATCGCCGCGCCGATCCACAGGTCGTTCTTGGCGCTCGAGAGCCGCACGTCGTAGTGGGCGCCGACGCTGAGGCTGATCCCCGGGTTCATCACCAGCCACCCGAGGTCGGCGTAGGGTGAGAAGATCCCCACGTTGCCGTGGCCGTCGATGGCGCCGAGCTGCAGCAGGTCGACCCCCGCGCGCAGGAAGCCCGCGCTCGCCCACCCCTTGGACAGGCCGAGGAACTGGCCCGCGGTCAGCAGGTAGAAGTGCGGCCCGACGCCGACCTGGGCGAGGTCGGTGCCGAACTTGGTGCGGAGCTGGAAGCCGGCCCCGCTGTCGTTGCCGCCCGCCGTCAGCTCGGAGCCGAAGCCCGCGTGCGCGTTGACCTGCACGGCGTTGCGTGAGGTGCTGACCGAGCGCGCGTAGCCGCCCTCGAGCACGGCGAGGCCAGAGCAACCGGTGACGGCGAGCGCGCAGCCGAGGGCGATGAAAGTGTGCCTCATCCGTTGCCATCCTACTGAACTTCGATGGCGGTCACGAGCGGCGTGCGCGGCAGCCCTGGCGGGGCGGTGGCTGCTCATCGGGCGTCGTGATCTTCCGGCTGATGCCGGAGCGGCGCCAGAGCTCGGTCATGCCGGCCTGCTTCTCGATCCAGGCGTCCACGAACTCCTGTCTCACCTTCATGAGTGACTTCTCCTTCCAGGGCAAGGCGACCTCCTTGCCACAACCGTTACCCATGTCCTTGGACAAGAAGACGGGGCGTCACCCATGTGCCCGCACGAACCGTCACCCATGTCCCTAGACCGGACAAGACTCCTGTCTCGCTCTTGACATCGGGCGGACACAATATACGCTCATTCAAGTGAAGAGGCCTCCCGCCCAGCTCGAGCTGCCTCGGACCCGAGGCTGGGGCGGTCGACGCAAGGGCGCCGGCCGCAAGCGGGTCGCCTCGCGTGCTCTCGTGCCACACCGCCCTCGCCCGGCGCACGCTGGATGGGCGCCGGTGCACCTCACGCTGCGGTGCATGGCGGGCCTGCCTTCGCTGCGGTCGCTCGAGGTCTTTCCGGCGGTCGTCGCGGCCCTGCGCGCGGCGCAAGGCGCCGCGTTCCGCGTGGTGCAGTTCTCGGTGCAGGACAACCACGTGCACCTCCTGGTCGAGGCGAGCGACTCGGCGGCGCTGCGCACGGGAGCGCGCTCGCTCGGCATTCGCCTCGCGCGCGCGATCAACCGCGCAGCGGGGCGCAAGGGCCGCGTGCTCGACGACCGCTACCACACCCGCGCCCTGCGCACCCCGCGCGAGGTCCGCATCGCGCTCGCCTACGTGCTCTTCAACTTCAAGAAGCACCAGGTGTGGGTGCCCACTCGGCTCGACCCGTGCTCCTCGGCTCCGTGGTGCGACGGCTTCCGGGATCGCGGGAGCGCGTCGCTCGAGGAGGCGCCGGTCGTCGCTCCGCGCACGTGGCTCGCGCGCGTCGGGTGGCGCAGGCACGGGCTCCTGTCGCCCGACGAGGCGCCTGCGTGAGCGCGTCTTCGTAGCTATGTGTCTCGAGGGGTCTTCGGCAGCAGGAGGCCTCCCAGGTAGTCGGCGCCGTGGGATCCCTCCCACGGGCAGTGTTCGCCCCAACCCAGTTGCGCCGACGGAAGCGTTCGTACGGCCGTTCGCTCGGTGTGATTTCCACCGCCCGTGTGTCCACGACGGCCCAGCGACCCGACTTGAGCCGAAGAGGGCGACCCCGACCGGTTTGACCCTCTTCACGGCGCTGCCAACGATACCACCGCCCGCCGAGCACCGAGCCAGCAAGAACGTCGAAAGGGGAGCCGCGGATGCACCGCCGCTCCCCTCGCGTGCTCGCGGAGGCGAGGCTCAGCCCTTCGAGTAGTAGAAGCGCTCGTGGACGACCTTGTCGTTCTTCCACTTGCGGACGGCGACCTGCTTGAGGACGACGTGCGCGCCGCCCTTGAACGTGCAGTCGAACACCCACTCGCCGAAGCTCGTGTCGCCGGTCACCGCGGTCCCGCCGACACTGGCGCCGTGGAACTGCTCGATGCTCGAGAAGAACTCGATCTCGCGCTTGCGGTTCGCGTCCTTGCCCACGCACTCCTTCTCGAAGTTCTCGCACATGACGACGTCGTCGGCGTACAGCTCCTCGAACGCCTCCATCGCCTTGCCCTGCAGGATCATCTCGTTCAGCTTCTTGTCGTTCGCTTCGACGCTCATGGGGTTCCCTCCTGGGATCAGACGGACACTAGCGGGCAATCCCGCCCCCGAGCCGAGCGTCGGCGCAACAGTGCGTTGCCCTCACCGCGCGAAACCACGATCCTGGTCCCATGCGGGTCGCGGTCCTCGGCCTCTCCGTCGTCCTGGTGGGCTGTCCGCGGGAGGCCCCGCCACGCCCCGCGTCGCCTGCTGCGTCGAGCGCGTCCGTGACGACGGTCCCGCAGCCACCCGTGCCGAGCACGTCCCCCTCCGCGCCCGCCGCGTCGGCTTCTTCCCCGCCGGTCGCTTCGGCGTCGTCCCCCGTCGTGGCGAAGAAGCTCCCCCGCGCCCACCTCTCGTGCGACCCGAAGCGCGCCAAGAAGTCGGCGCCCTTCGCCAACGTCCGTGACGTCGACTGGTGCAACGCCACCGTCGTCCCTGGCTTCGCGACCCTGCGCGATGGAGCTGCCACCGTGCACGACCACCTCGACGACGACCCGCGGCTCTACGTCTACCACCTGGGCCACGTCGCCTACGGCGACCTCGACGGGGATGGGGTGGACGAGGCCGTCGTCGTCTTCGACGAGGCCGTCGCCACCGGCGTCCGTGGGCGCGTCACGGTGTTCGACCTGAAGGCCGGGCAGCCGCGCTCCCTCGACGTCCACGAAGAGGACGGCGTCGTGGAGACCTCCGTGGTGGCCAAAGAGGTCCACCTCACCGTCCGAGGGTCCAAGCAGGTTTGCTCGTCGCGAGCGTCCCTCGTCAAGGGCCACCTCGTCCTCGGAAAGCCGGCGTGCGCACCGCTCTGATGGGTTGTCTCGCCGCGGCCCGACATCGTAGGCTCGCGCCTCGAAACGCCCCCCGAAGGGGAAGAGGAGCGACGAATGACTGGCCGATCTCGGTGGCTGCGGTGGAACTGGTTCGCGGCGATCTTCAGCGTGCTGCTCGTGCTCGCGCTCGGGTCCGCAGCGCGCGCGCAACCCGCCAAGCCGAGCGCCGAACCCAAGGCCAGCGCGTCGGTCGAGGCCCACGACCCCGCCAAGGAGCCCCCCAAGGACAAGGACGCGGGCAAGGACAAGGACGCCGCCAAGGACAAGGACGCCGAGCCCGAGCACGTGAGCCGCAAGGGCGAGGTCCACGAGATCGGCGTGGTCCTCCTCGCGGTCAACAAGATCGACATCGTCAAGGAGCTCTGGGAGTACGAGGCGATCGTCACGTTCGCCACCAAGGCCAAGCCCTACAAGTGCAGCAAGGAGGTGATGACCCAGATGTTCCAGGGCAGCCTCAAGAAGGTCGAGGAGGCCGACGCCTGGCACGACGGCGACAAGAACATCGTCCAGTGCAAGGTCACCATCGAGGAGGACTCGACCATCGACGTCGCGCGCTACCCGTTCGACCACCACCTCCTCGAGGTGAAGATCGGCGACGAGGGCGACGCCATCGACGGCGTCGTGTTCAAGCCGATCGAGGACAAGCAGTTCGTCGCCAAGGGCCCGCGCCTCAAGCTCTCCGGCTGGGAGTTCGGCGAGCTCGCGGGCCAGCAGGAGGAGGTCGAGCACCCGCACCTCAAGGGCGAGAAGATCACCCGCGTGCGCTTCGAGCTGCACGCCTTCCGGCCGTTCCTGTCGTCGGTCGTGAAGACCTTCCTCGGCGTCGTCTTCCAGCTGCTCATCGCGCTCGTCGCGCTCGTGCTGGCGGTGAAGGCCGGCCCGAACCGCATCGCCCTCGTGACCGGCGCGCTGATCGCCACCGCGACCGCGCACAACACGGTCAGCAGCCAGGTCGGCGTCGCCTACCTCACCACCGCCGACAAGTTCTTCATGCTGAGCTACTTCCTCCTGCTCACCAACGTGATCTTCTCGGCGCTGATGATCCGGGCCGAGGACCAGAAGGACGATGCGCGCATCAAGAGGCTCTACAACCTCGCGTGGGTCGTGCTGCCCATCCTGACCTTGGCCGGCTCGGCGCTGGTCCTCGTCGGGGTCCTCTAGAGCAACGCGGCGAGGGCCGAGGCGTCGCACCACGCCTCGGCCTCGTCGTCCACGCGCCGCCCCCGCAAGAGCGCGACCCCCGTGTCGCCCGCGCGTACCACCACGCGCCCCCGGACCACCGCGGCCTCCCCGGGCTCGAGCACCTTGGGCACGTCGGCCGCCACCTCGGCGCGGGTCACCACGACGGCCTCGTCGCCGAGGAACGTCCACGCGCCCGGATAGGGCGCCGCCGCGCGCACGCGCCGCACGATCGACGCCGCGTCGCGCTTGAAATCCAGCTCCAGCATCTCCTCGGTCGGCGCCTCGGCCAGCGTGACCCGCGCCTCGTCCTGCGCCGTCTCCACCGCCCTGCCCGCGCCGAGCGCCGCCACCGTCTCCACCATCAACCGGAGCGACGGCCCGTCGAGCGCGCGCGCGAGCGCCCACGCGTCCCAGCGCGGATCGATCGGCACCGTGCGCGCCCCGAGCAGCGCCCCCGTGTCGTATTCGGCCGCGATGCGGTGCGCGGTCACCCCGCTCTCGGCGTCGTCCGCGTCGATCGCGGCGAAACAAGGGTCCGGCCCGCGCCACCGCGGCAAGAGCGAAGGGTGGAACCCCACGCCCCCGAGCGGCGCGGCCTTCACCAGCGAGACGGGGATCTTGTTGGTCCAGAACCACGACACCAGCAGCTCGGGCGCGGCCGCCTTCGCCCGCGCCACGAACGCCCGGTCCAGCGCCGGCTTCACGACCACGCGGTCGCCCAGCACCCGTCGAATCCGACGGGTCCCGGGCGCCGCGTCACGGCACAGCCCCGCGAGCACGACCTCGTGCCCCGCCCTCGTCAGCGCCAGCGCCGCGAGGGGGAGCCCGAGGAACAGCAGCCGCACGGGTCAGGTGAGGGCGATGCCGAGCGCCTGCCGGACCATGAAGTACTGCTCGCTCACCGCATACTGGATGAGCTCCTTGAGCTTCTCGCTCGGCGCGAGGTCGCCCGCGACGGTGGGTTCGGCTCGGATGAGCTTGGCCGCCATCTCGAGGTCTCCGCAGAGCACGAAGCCCGCGCGCATCGCCGTCACGTCGCTGGTCTGCATCCAGCGCTTGATGTCGCCCTTGGCGCCCGCGTCGACGAAGTGCTTCACGACGAGGCGCAGGCCGTCCATCTGCACGGGCTGCATGTACTTGACGAGCTCCGTCGCGGTGGTGACCACGCCGGCCTTCATGTCCTCCGGGAGGGGGAACTCCTGCATCGCGATCTTCACCGCGGCGAGGAGCAAGGTCTTGAGCTCGGTGAGCGAGGGGAACAGCGTCTTGATGTAGTGCTCACCACGGTAATAGGTGAGGTGCTTGCCGATGAGGAACATCAGCTCCTGCGGCGTGAAGCCGCTGAGCACCGACGCTCCAGCCACCGAGGACGGCGGATCCATCGGGGCCACCGTGAGCGCGCCCGGCACGTCGTTGCGGACGTAGAGGGCGGGCGCCGGCAGCGCGAGGACCTGCGAGCCACCGAAGAACGCCTTCGCGAACGTGACGGTGGTGGTCTGCGGATCCTGGAGGAACTTCTTCGGGATGTCGGGCAGCTGCCGCGACGCCTTGAGCTGCAGGAGCTTGGCGACGCGCGCGGCCGGCGTGATCATCTCGTAGATCTTCCCGAGGATCTTGTCCTGCTCCTGGTGGAAGACGTTCTTGACCCACTGCTCGTTGTCGAGGCGGGCGCGGAACCCGAGCATGCCCTTCGGGCGACGCTCCTCGAAGAACGCGGTCTGCTCGCCGTCCGCCTTCTTGAGGAAGTGCAGCGCGGCCGCGATGCACCACGCGCGGTCGAACAGGCCGGCCTTCAGGTAGAGCTTGTAGAGCGCGTGGTACGGGTCGACGCGCATCGGGTCGCGCGCGAGCACGTCCTGCAGCTCGGCGACCGCGAGGTCCACCTGGTTGTTGCGCTCGTAGAGCTCGGCGAGGATCTGACGCTCCTCCATCTGGTCCGGCTTGAGGCGCGACGACATCTTGAACGCCTCGACGCCCGCGTCGGGCTGCTGGAGGCGGTCACGGTAGATGAGGCCGAGGCCGTGCCAGAGGCTGAACTCGAGGTCGACGTTGTTCTTGCCGGCCGTGCGGTGGAGCATCTTGCGGTAGGCCCGCTCGAGGTTCTTCCAGTCGCGCTGGCCGGTCAGGATCTTGTTGATGGCCTCGAAGGCCTTGAGGAACGCCGGGTCCTGATCGAGCGACAGGTTGAAGTACTCGACCGCCTTGTCCTGGTCGTTCTCCTTGTCGCGATAGAGCTGGGCGATGGTGTAGAAGTACTTGCTCTTGCGGTCGGCGTTGGTGTCGAGGCCGGCGATTCGATCGATGGTCTCGATCGTCTTCGACCAGGCCTGCACCCCCTGGTAGTGCTGCAGGAGCTTGTGCAGCAGCTGGAAGTTCTCCGGCTGCAGCTCGAGCGCCTCTTCGAGGGCCTCGATGGCCTTCTGGAGGTTCTTGTCCTGGTCGGCCCAGATGTCGCCGATCTCGACGAGGATCTTGTAGCGCTCCTCGCCGTCCATCACGTTGTCGAGGATCTGGCGCTTGTACTCGACGACCTGCTTCCAGTCCTTGTTGTCGGAGTAGACGCCCACGAGGGCCTCGAGGGTCGGCCGGTGCGCCGGGTCGATCTCGAGGGACTTCTCGTAGTTGGTGATCGCCTGGCGCGCCTGGCCCTGCTTGCGCTTGATGCTGCCGAGGCGGAAGTACACCTCGGTGCGCAGCTCGGTGTCGGACTCGTCGAGGCTCGTGAGCACCTTCTGGTAGTTCGAGAGCGCGGCGGGCCAGTCCTCGAGGGCGAAGCAGACCTCGGCGAGGCCGCGGACGACCTCCATGTCGGTCGGGTCGGCCTGGAACGACTGCTGGTAGGCCTTGAGCGCGCGGTCGTTCTTGCCGAGGGCCGCGAGCGTCTTGCCGTTCATGCCGTGCAGCTTGTGCTGCTCGTGCTTGTCGCGTTTGCTGGCCTTGCGGGTGAGCAGCTCGAGCAGGGGCTCGGCGCGCTCCCAGGCGCTCGTGTTGACGTACTCCTCGGCGAGCGGCATCGCGGCGTCCTCGTTCTCGGGGTCGGCCTCGATGGCGGCCTCGAACGCGGCGACGGCGGTCTCGTGCTCGGAGAGCATCTCTTCGCGCAGCTTGCCGAGCTCGACGAGGAGCTTGGCACGCTGACGCGGCTGCTGGGTGTTGAGCTGCTCCTGCTCGAGGAGCTGCGCGGCCTCGTACCAGTCGGCCGTGTCGAGCGCGATCTGGCGCAGCGAAGCGAGCGAGAGGAGGTGGGCCGGGTCGTAGTCGAGCGCGGCGCGGAACCGCTCCTGCGCGGTGACGCGGTCACCGAGCTTCTCGTCGTGCGCCTTACCGATGCGGTAGAGCATGTCGACCTTCTGCGCGATGTCGAGCGTCAGGTCGGCCACGCGTTGCATGGCGTCGAGAGAGAGCTGGGTCTCGCCCTGCTTGTCGTAGAGCTTGCCGAGCGCGTCGAGCGCGCCGACGTGGTTCGGGTCGATGTCGGTGATGGCCCGGTAGGCCTCGACGCCCTTCTCCACGTCCTGGAGCTCGTCCGCCCAGGTCTTGCCGAGCGCCATGTAGATCTCGACGCGGACGTTGTCGTCCAGGGTCGAGGCGATGTGGCGATCGTACGCGCCGACGAGGTCGCTGAAGCGGCGCAGCTTGGCGTAGCTGCGCTCGACCGCGCGGTAGGCCTCGTCGTTGTTGGGGTCGATCTCGAGGGCCTGCTCGAGGCGCTGGGCCGCGAGGTCGGGCTTGATGAAGTGGTCCTCGAGCACGGAGGCGAGCTGGAGGAGCACCGAGACGCGCTCGCGCTCGGTCTGCACCACGGCGAGCTCGTCCTCGAGGAGCTGGAGCAGGCGCGGCCAGTCGAACGTCTGCTGGTAGACGTTCTTGAGGCCACGGATGGCGACCACGTTGGTGCCGTCCGCCGTCACCGCGTCGCGGTAGAGCTGGCCGGCGCGCTCGAGGTCTCCGAGCTGCTCGACGTACATCGCGGCGAGCTTGATGCGGGTCGGGTTGAGCTCGGCGGCGTCGCCGCGGCCCTGCACCTTCCGCTCGAGCATGTCGACGATCTCGCGGGTCTGGCCGCGCTGCAGGTAGATCTGCTCGAGGGCGTCGATCGCGGGCTGGTGGCCCGGATCGACGTCGAGGGCGCGGCGGTAGTAGACGACGCCCTGGTCGACCTGCTGCTTGACCTTGAGGAGGAGGTCGCCGAGCTCGGTCGACACCTCCTTGCGGTCCTTCTCGCTGGTCGCGATCTCGAGGGCCTGCATGAGGGTCGCGCCGACCTGGTCGAAGTTGCCCGCCTTGCGGTGGAGCGACGCGACCTGACGGATGACGCGGACGTTGTGCGGGTCGAGCTTCTGGACCTGCTGGAAGTACGGCATCGCCCACTCGGGCTTGCCGATGTCCTCGCCGTACCACTTGGCGAGGCGCAGCATGAGGCTGATCTTCTTGGCGTTGTCGGCCTGGACCGCCGGGTCCTTGAGCCAGGTGTTGGCGGTCTGCACGAGATCGCCCCAGCGCTGGGTGGACTGCGCGAGCTTCTCGAGATCGCGCACGGTCTCGTCGTCGTCGTAGTCCTCGCTGAAGGCGTTCACGAGGACCTCGAAGCCCTGCGCGCTGTCCTCGAGGCGCTCGTCGAGCACCTTGGCGATCTTGCGGTAGAGGAGCTGCCGCGCCGAGTTCTCCTCGACGAGGTCGAGCTTGGCGACGAACAGCTCGGCGAGCTCGGCGAACCGGCTGGCCTCGGCGTGCAGCTTTTCGAGGGCCTCGAACGCGCGGTCGTTGCCGGGCTCGAGCTCGAGGACCTTCTGGTTGGCCTCGGTGGCGGAGTCCGGGGTCTCGGTCTTCGAGAACCAGAGATCGCTCACCTCGAACAGCTCGCGGATCTGCTCGGCCGGATCGCCGAGCGCCGCCGCGCGCTGCATCTTGACGCCGATGACGTCGGTCCACTGCTCGTCGGTGCGGTAGATGGCCTCGAGGGCCTCCATCGCCTCGAAGTCGGTCGCGTCGACCTCGAGCAGCTTGCGCCACGCGTCGGCGGCCTCGATCGGCTGCTCGAGCACCGTGCCGTAGGTCTTGCCGAGCTCGCGGAAGATCGCCTTGAGCTCGTCCTCGTCGAGCAGGCGCGAGGCGCGCTCGACGATGTTCTGCAGGGCCATCACGAGCTCGGCCGGGTCGTTCTGGCGACGCCGGATGTCGGCGATCGCGCGAAGCGCGCCCACGTGCTCGTAGTTGATGTCGAGGACCCGCTGCCACTCGTCGAGGGCGAGGTCGTCGCGCGAGAGCTTCTCGGTGAACATGCGGGCCCGGCGGGCCAGCTGGTTCGCGCGCTCGTTGTCGTCGGTGGAGGCGTCGGAGAGCCGCTCGAGGATCTCGGTCAGCTCGGGCCACATCTCCTTGCGCTCGTAGAGGTTGGAGAGCGCGAGCAGCGCCTCCGGGTCCTCGCCGCGCAGGTCGAGCACGCGCTTCCAGAGCTCGATCGCGCGCGGTACGTCGCCGAGGGCATCGGCCACGAGGTTCGCGATCTTGGCCTGGATCTCGGCCTCGGCGACGTCGCCCACGGCGTTCTCGAGCTCGCGCTCGAACACCACGAGGAGATCGGTCGGGGAGCCCTTGATGGTGTAGAGGCGCGCGAGCGCGGCGATCGCGCCCTCGTGCTGCTTGTCGAGCTCGTCGAAGATGCGGCGGTAGGCCGCGATGGCCTCGTCGACCTTGCCGAGCGACTCCTCGTAGACCTGGCCGAGGCGCGCGTAGAAGTCGACCAGCTCGATCGAGTCCTCGGTGGCCTTGGTGCGCTGCACGAGGATGCCGGCGAGCTGCTCGTGCGCGCCCCACTGCACGTAGATGCGGTCGAGGTTCTCGAGCGTGGTCACGTCCATCGGGTCGACGCCGAGGACGTAGCGGTAAGTCTCCTCGGCCTTCTGCTGGTCGCCGAGCTGCTCCTCGAACGTGCGCGCGAGCTTGCCGCCGACCAGGCGGACGACCGCCGGGTCCTGGGTCGCGCCGAGGATGTCGGCGTAAGCGTTGGCGAGCGCGTCGTACGCGGCGATGGCGCCGGCGATGCGCTCGGCCTCCTCGTGCGACTTCTCGTCCGTGGGCGACTCCTTGAGCGCGCGCGTGTAGGCGTCGAGGGCCGCGCCGCCGTCGGCGAGCTTCTCCTCGTTGAGCTCGGCGATCCGGTAGAAGGTCTGGAGACGATCCTCCGGGCTCTTGACGTGGGCGAGGAGGGCCTCGCTCATCTTCACGAGCTTCTCCCACTGGTCGAACTGGCGGTAGAGCGGCTCGAGGATCTCGCCGATCTCGGGCTGCTTCTTGCCGGCGGCGAAGATCGCCTCGAGACGGGCCGTGGCGCGCTCGTGCTCGGGCTCGACCGCGAGGACCTCCTTGTAGGCCGCGATGGCCTGGTCGAGGTCTTCGAGGTAGCGCTCCTGCACCTCGCCGAGGCGGAACTTGAGCTCGAGGATCTCGTCCGGGGTCTGGCCGACCTCGGCCTCGCGGGCGAGGACCTGCGCGAGATCGCCCCAGCGCTCGGCCTGGGTGAACAGGCGATCGAGCGACTTGATGGCCTGCTGGTTGTCGTTCTCCACCTCGAGCACGCGGCGGTAGCGGGCGACCGCTCCGTCGAGGGCGTCGAGCTGGATCTCGTGAATCTGCGCGGCGCGGAGGCCGAGGTAGACGAACTGCATCGGGCCCTGGTCGGCCACGGTGGTGGCGAGCTTGTCGAGCTCGGCGTCGTAGAGCTTGCCGACCTCGGGCCAGCGGCCGGTGCCACCCGCCGCCGCCGAGCGCTCGGCGAGCGACTCGAGCGAGATCAGCGTGCCCTCCTCCGCGTTGTTGTACGCGAGGGCGCGGGCGTAGGTGTCGAACGACTTGTTCGGGTCGTTCAGCTGGTCGTCGTAGATGCGCGCGACGCGGTGCAGGAGCTCGACGCGCTGCAGGTCGTCGTCGGCGTGCTTGACCTGGACCTCGAGCACCGAGACCAGCCGCGTGTAGTCGGCCGTCCCCTCGTAGATCGGCTCGAGCACCGAGGAGGCGGCGAGCGCGTCGGCGCCCTCCCCGTCCTTGAGGGTCTCGAGGCGACGCAGCGTGGGCGCGTGCGAGGGCTCGGCGTTGAGCACGTCGCGATAGAGATCGATCGCGCGCGTGACGTCGTCGAGGTGGGTCTCGTAGAGCTCGGCGATCCGGTACTGGTACGAGATCGTCTCGCCCGGATCGGAGCACAGCTCGGACTCGCGCTGCAGGATCCCGAGGAGCTCGGTCCAGTTCTGCGAGGCCTGGTAGAGCACGTCGAGGCGACCGAGGGCGGTGAGGTCGGCCGGGTCGATCTCGAGCACGCGCTGGTAGGTCTCGATGGCCTTGGCCACGTCCTTGAGCTCGCGCTCCCAGACCGCGCCCATCTGGTAGAGGACGCGCTTCTTGTCATCAGGATCGCCGACCAGATCGGCCTTGCGCTGGTAGACCCCGAGGAGGTCCTGCCACCGCTGCAGCTCGAGGAAGTGCTTCATCAGCGCCTCGAGCGCGCGCTCGTCCTCGGCGTCGAGGTCGAGGATCTTCTGGTAGACGGCGATCGCCTGGTCGACGCGCTGGAGCACGTCTTCCTCGATGGCGGCCGCGCTGAACAGCGCCGCCTTCTTGTCGTCGAGCGCGTCGAGGATCTCGGCCTTGCGCTGCAGGATGGCCGAGAGGTCGGCCCAGCGCTCCGCGATCTGGAACAGGCGCTCGAGGGACTCGGCCGCGGCGAGGTTCACCGGGTCGAGCTCGAGCACGCGGCGGTAGCGGTAGACCGCGCCCTCCACGTCCTGCAGGGCCTCCTCGTGCACGCGGGCCGCCGCGGTCTGCAGCGAGCTCGCCAGGGCCGCGTCCTCGACCTTCGACGCGCGCTCGTCGAGCACCGCGGCGAGGTCCTTGAAGCGACCGGTCAGCTCGGCGAGGCGCTGCAGGCCCGCCGTGGTCTGCTCGTTGGCCGGGTCGACCACGAGCGCGCGGGCGAGCGAGTCGAACGCGAGAGAGGGCTGGTTGCCCTGGTCCTCGTAGAGCTGGGCGATCTGGTGGAGCAGGTCCACCTTGCGCGCCTCGTCGTCCGCGCGGCGGACGAACACCTCGTAGACGCCGACCAGCTTCTGCCAGTCGCCGAAGCCCTTGTAGAGGGGCTCGAGGATCTCGGCGATCGCGAGCTCGAGCGCCGGCTCCTGACCGAGCCGCTCGAGGGCGGCGAGGGCCGGGGCGTTGCTCGGCTCGCGGTCGAGGATCTGGCGGTAGGTCTCGACCGCCTGGTCGACCTGGCTCATCTTCGTCTCGCGCAGCTGCGCGAGGCGGAGCATGAACGCGAGCTGCGCGTCGTCGGTCTCGGCGAGGCGGAGCTGGGTGTCGAGGTTGCCCTCGAGGTCGCTCCAGCGCTCCTGGCGCGTGTAGAGGCCGTCGAGCGCCGAGAGCGCGACCTGCGAGCCCGGGTCGAGCGCCAGCACCTCGCGGTAGCAGGCGATCGCCTCGTCGGGCTTGCCGAGCCGCTCCTCGTAGATCGAGGCCATGCGGCCGTAGAGCTGCTCGCGCGCGGTGGCGTCGTCGGCGAGATCGATGCGCTTCTGGACGACCTGGATCAGGTCGTTCCAGCGCTCGGTGCGCAGGTAGAGCTGCTCGAGAGCCGCGAGCGCGTCGGCGTCGGCCGGGTCGAGCTCGAGCACCTTGCCGTAGCTCACCGCCGCCGCGTCGACCTGCCCGAGCTGGCGCTCCTGGAGCGAGGCGATGCGGAACCAGTAGTCGCGCTTCTGCGCCGCGTCCTCGACGGACTCGGCGATCTGCGTGAACACCGCGACGAGCTTGCCGAAGTCCTTGGTGACCTCGGTGAAGCCCTCGAGCTCGGTGCGCGCCTCGGCGTGCCCCGGGTCGGCAGCGAGCGCGCGGGCCTGGGCCTCGAACGCGCGGGGCGCGTCGCCCAGCATGCCGATCGACGTGCGGGCGCTCTTGCGGAGCAGCTCGACGCGGCGGCCGACGTCGCCCTCGCTCTTGGCGAGGATCTCGACGACGCCGATCAGGCGCTCCCAGTCCTCGCGGGCCTCGTAGATGCCCTCGAGGATCTGCGCGACCTCGGTCTTGAGGTCGGTGCTGGCGAGCAGCATGGCCTCGAGCGCCAGGCGCGCGCCGTCGTGGCTCGCGTCGAGCTGGAGGATCTCGCGGTAGTTGTCGAGCGCACCACGGGCGTCGGCGAGGTGCTTCTCGAGGACGTCGGCGAGGCGGAACTTGAGGTCGACGATCTGCGCGTCGCCCTCGGCGTCCAGCGTCGGCGGCAGCTCGAGGCGACGACGGAGCACGTCGGCGTACGCCGGGTAGTCGGCGAGGGCCCGGTAGAGCTCGTCGAGCGCGGCGAGCGCGGTCGAATCCTCGGGGGCGTCCTCGAGGACCTCCTTGTAGGTCGCGACGGCCTTCTCGGGCTGCTTCAGCTCCTCGACGTAGAGCCGCGCGACGGCGTAGAGGATCTGGCGACGCTCGTCGTCGTTGCCCGCGAGCTCACGCTTCTTGGCGTAGATGGCGAGCAGATCCTCGAAGCGCTGGGTCTTCTTGTAGAGCCGCTCGAGCGCGTGCAGCGCCCCCTCGTTGTCGGGGTTCGCCTCGTAGACCGTGCGGAACTGCGCGATGGCCTCGTCGATCTTGCCGACCTCGTCGACCAGGACGCGACCGAGGCGCAGGCGCAGGCGCGTCGCGAGCTCGGCGTCGCTCTGGCCCTCGATGGCCTTGGTGTACGCGCCGATGACGTCGGCCCAGCCGTTGGTGGTCTTGGCCACGCGCTCGAGGTCGTCGCCCGAGAGGTCGTCCTCGGGGAACAGCTCGAAGGCGGTCTTGAAGCGCTCGAAGGCCTTGGCCGGCTCGGAGACCTTGGTCTCGTAGAGCGCGGCGACCTCGCGCAGGAGCTCGAGGCGCATGAAGGCGTCCTCGACGTGCAGGAGCTTGACCTCGAGGACCTTGGCGAGGGCGACGGCGTTGCCGGCGGCCTGGTAGATCGGCACGAGCGCCTCGGCGGCGCGGAGGTTCTTCTCGTCGAGCTCGAGGATGCGCTCGTAGCTCTTGGCGGCGCGGTCGGTCTTCTGCTTCCGGTCGGCCCACAGCTGGGCGATCTTGAAGAGCAGCCCGCACTTGGCGTCGGCGGCGGTCTCCTTGGCCTCCTGCTGCTCGAGGACGCGGATGAACTCGTCCCACTTGCCGCTCTCGGCGTAGAACTGCTCGAGGTCGTCCCAGCGCTGGAGGGCGAGGTACTTCTTCTTGAGCGCCTCTTGCGCCTGCTTGTCGTTGGGGTCGATCTCGAGGAGCCGACGCCACGCCTCGACCGCGCCGCTGTCGTTCTCGAGGCGGTCGCCGTAGATCGTGCCGAGCTTCTTGAGCGTGGCGATCTTCTTGGCGCGGTCGCCGAGGAGAGCGACCTCCTTCTCGAGGATCTCCGCGAGGGCGGCGAAATCCTTGGCGCGCTCGTAGAACCCACCGAGCTGGGTGATCGCCTCGAGGTTGGACTCGTCGTTGTCGACGACCTCCTTCCAGTAGGTGATGCAGACCTCGGGCTTCTTGACCTTCTCGGTCGCGAGCCGAGCGAGCTCTGCGAACTTGGCGGCGCGCGCCGGCCCCGGGGGCAGGTCGTCCGCCTCGTGCCGCCGGAGCGCGAGGAGCTTCTCGAACTCGCGGCGCTGCTCGTAGGCCTTCACGAGGAAGTCGACGGCGACGGCGTTCTGCGGCTCGATGGTGCGCACGAGCTCGAAGGCCTTGATCGCCTCGACCTGGTTGCGCAGCTGGTTCGCGTAGATGTCCGCCGCGCGGAGCGAGGCCTCGATGCGCTCGAAGTCGTCGGCGAGGACGCCGACGAGTGCGACGAGGGTCTTGGCGACCTCGCCCCACCGCTTGGCGGCCTCGAACTTGGCGAGCTGCGCCTTGAGCTCGGCGGCCTTGCCCTCGTCGGGCGCGTGCGCGTCGTGGTGTGCGTCGTGGCTGGCCACGGCGCCCGGAGCGGGCGTGGCAGCGGCAGGCGCGGGGGGCGCCGCAGCGGCCGGAGCGGGAGCGGCCGCAGCGGGAGCGGCAGCGACGGGCGCGGGCGCCGGCGTCGGCGCAGCGGCAGGAGCAGAGGCCGGCGCGGCCTCGGGCTCGGGCGCAGCGGCGACAGGCGCGGGCGCCGGCTTGGCCGGTGGCGCGGCCGTGGGCTTGGCGCCGGCGGCGACCTCGATCGGCTCGAGCTCCTCGCCGATCTGCCGCTCGAACGCGCGGCGCTGGTGGTGCTCGGGCGCCACCGACGCGAGCTGCGCGAAGTACCGGCGAGCCTTCATCATGTCGCCGCTGTGCTTCCACGCGACGACGCCGCCCTCGGCGAGCAGGAACGACAGCGCGCCGACGTCGTTGCCGACGAGATCGACGCTGCGGTCGACGAGACGGAGCAGATCGCTCCACTGATCGCGCGCGCCCATCAGCTCGCCGAGCTTCTGGAACGCGGCCTCGTTGGCCGGCTCGTGCGCGAGGACGTCGTTGAGGAACCGCTGCCCCGCCTCGAGGTTCTGGTGGCGGGAGATCCAGCGCCGCGCGAACACCATCGCGAGGTGGGCGCGCTCGGCGCCTCCGAGCGTGGACAGGAGCTCGTTCTGCGTGGCCTCGATCTCCTCGGGGCGCTTCTGGTCGGCGAGCAGCGCCTCGAACAGCGTGGCCGCGGCCGGGTCGGCCGGGTTGCTGCGGTAGGCCTGGCGGAGGAACCCCTCGGTGGCCTCGGTGCCCTGGAACCGACGCAGGAGGCGCGCGGCGCGCAGGAACCCGCGGACGCGCCCCGAGCCGGTCGCCTCGTTGGCCTCGCGGAGGATCGCGCCGACGCGCTCCTCCCAGTCGTTCTCCGTGACCTGCACGTCCTCGAGCGAGCCGCGCGCCGCCGCGCTCTGCCCCCCCGAGGCGCCGAGCGCGCGCGCGTAGGTGGGCGTGGCGGGCTCGTACTGGTCGGTGTCGCAGAGGACGTCGGCGAGCTCGAGGAGCAGCGCGCTGGTCGCCTCGCCCTCGGGCGCCGCCGCCTTGAGCTCGAGCTCGAGGAGCTTCTGCACCATGTTGAGCTTGCCGAGATCCCAGTAGACGCGACGGGCCTCGGCCAGCGCCTCGACGAGCTGGGCGTTGGCTTTGTAGGCGTCCTGGAAGTGCTTCAGAGCCTTCGCGCCGAGGAGGAACTTCTCGTCGAGGAGACGCCCGAGCTTCAGGTGGAGCGCAGCCTTCTGCTCGTTCGACTTGCTCGCGGAGACCGCCTTCTCGAGCTCCTCCCGGAGCTGTTGCCAGTCACGGACGGACTCGAGGTAGGCGAGGCGATCGGTCAATTCCATCGTGGGCATCTCCGGAGCAACCCGTCGATCGGGGGCTCCTCAAACAGGCATTCAGGCGAAAAAGCAATGGGCCAAGGGGACAAGCAGAGGACCAGGTCGGTGATGCGGACCGACGCCATCCGCAGCACCGAAGTCACACGCAGATCAGGGGCACTTCCAGACGAACTTCTTGGCCTCGGCGTCCTTGCGGGACTCCTGGGCCTCGACCGTCTTGCCCGCCGGGGTCTTCAGGTAGCCGGCGAGCGCCTGGCAGGCGTCCTGCGGCTGGCCCTTGTCGGCGTAGGCGAGCGCGAGCTGGTACTCGGCGTCGCGCGGGCCGTTCTTCGGGTTGGCGATCTGGCGGGTCTTCTCGAGCGCCTTGATCTTGTCGTCGGGCTTGTTGAGCAGCTCCGCCGCGCGGGCCTCGTCGAGCGCGAGGAAGTACCAGGCGTTCACGCCGTCGATCTTGTCGTTCTCGTTGGCGAACTTGATCTGCGGCGCGATCTTCTGGCCCTCGAGCGCGACCGCGAGCCCCTGCTCGGCAAGACCGAGGTTCAGGTAGATGTTGGCGAGCTCGACGTAGTAGTGGAGCTGGTCGCCGCGGGTCTCGATGGCCTTGGTGAGCGCCTCGAGCGCGTCCTGCTCCTCGTCGAGCTCGTAGTGCACCTTGCCGAGGTAGTAGTAGGCGTCGGCGATGTGCGAGTCCTTGGCGATCGCCTTCTTGAGCGGGTCCTTCGCCTTGTCGAGGCCGGCCTTGCCCGGGTCCTTGAGCGCGAGCTCCATCAGCGCGTAGCCGCGGCGGAACTGGTAGTTCGCGTAGGTGTCGTCGAGCGCCGCCGCCTTCGCGTAGGTCTCGGCGGCGTTGTTCCAGTCCTTCTGGCGCTCGTAGAGCACGGCCAAATTGCCCAGGATCTTGTGGTTCGTCGGATCCATCTGGGCCGCCTGCTTGTACATCTCGGCGGCCCCCTTCGGATCTTCGCCCTGGATGGACTGGGCTTGCTTGGCGAGCTTCTGCGCATCGACCGCAGACTTGTTGCACCCGGAGACGCTGAACACAGCGAGGCCGAACAGGGCGCCCGCCAGGGACACACCGACGAGGGACCGAACGCCGAGACGAAGACCACCAACGCGCATGAGAGCCGTCTCCTCTGGTTGCGAAAGACACGCGCGAGCACGCGCACGCAGGGCTCGCATCGACGCGCGAGCATAGAGGAAGCGCGGAGCCGAAGTAAACAGCGATTCGGGGCGCTTCGACGCGGAATTCCAGCGGAAAACCAGGCCTCCAGACGCGCTGACGTTCCGGGGCCGAGAACGGTCGAGCGTGGCGAACCCGCGCCGCAAAAAAGAAGGCGCCTCCGGGGTCGGTGACCCGCGGAGGCGCTTTCCGTGACGATCTGGCGATCGTCAGCTCACACCGTCACTCACTCGTCGTTCTGGAAGTCGATCGGGTAGGTGACCATGACCTTGCCGCCCTCGGGCTCCGGGAACGACAGGGTCTTGTACACGCCGAGGACGCAGCCCGAGACCTGCCCGTCGGAGAGCGACCCACCGGAGAGGTTGGCCGACTCGACCGCGCCGGTCGTGTCGATGATGAAGCGGACCGAGACGGTTCCCTTGAGGCCCGGGTCCTTCTTGAGGCCGGTCTCGTAGCAGGCGCGGAAGCGCGGGAAGTTCGCGCGGATGATGCGCTTGATGACCTCGGGCGGCAGGCGACCCTGGATGTCGGTGCCGGTCTCGATCATCTTGACGGTCTTGGTCTTGCGGCCGCTGCCGACGCGCCCACCACCACCGCCGTAGCCCATGCCGCTGCCGGTGCCGGCGCCGTGACCGAAGCCACCGACGGTGCCGAGACCGATGCCGTCGCCCCAGCCGCCACCGCCCGGGCCGGTGCCCGAGAGGCCGAGGCCGCCGTAGCCGAACGAGTCACCCGGATGGTCGCCCATCAGGTTGCCGTTGAAGTTGTTCGGGTCCTTGCCGATGGTCTCGTCCGAGCTCGAGTCGAACGCGATCGGGGCGTTGGCCGTGGAGCCGAACACGCTCGAGAGGGCGCCGATGGCGCCGTAGTTGCCGCTCTCGATGAGGGCGCGGGTCTTGGCGATCTTGACCTCGGCCGTGTCGGGCGGGCCCTTGATCTGGTAGTAGCCGCCCGTCGCGTTCTTCGAAGGGTCGCCCATCATGCCTTCGGCGCCCTTGTGCTTGGTGCCGGTGCCGCCCGACTTGTCCTGCTGCTGCGGCGTGGGGGAGTTGTCCTCCTGCTCGGGGATCTCTTTGTCGGCCGCGTTCTTCTGCAGCTGGAGCATGTAGGCCTGGGTGGACTTGTCGAGGCCGGCCGACTCGTCGTCGAGCGACTCGCCGGGCGACATCATGAGCGCGGTGACGATGCCCACGTGGAACATCGCCGACCCGAGCCAGAACAGCGCGGCGCCGCGGCTCGACTTGCTGACCGCGCCCGAGGGCTTCTTGCCCGCGGGGACGGCGGCCGTCTGGAAGACGAAGCCATTGAGCTCGACGCGGGCACGCGCGTTGTTGGAGAGCGAGATCTGCTCGGCGCCGGGGAGCTCGCCGCACGGCTGGAGCAGGCCCTTCGAGCGCGCCTCGTCCAGCGTCATCTTGCCCTGGCCGGGGATGTCGACCGAGCCCTTCGCCCCGCGGGGGACGACGGCCGCGACGCTGCCACCACCGCCCACGAGGATCGGCATGCGGGTGGAGCCGATCTTCTCGCTCGGCATGCGGTAGTCGACGCCGACGCCCTTGCCCTCTTCTTCGCCCACGTAATAGGCGCGCGGCGGGGTGAGGTGCGCGACGTTCAGGATCGTGGCGCCCCAGAGCACCATGACCTCGACGGCCGGGACATGCGACTGCTCGACCTCGTCGGACGCGACGTCGGGGCCCGACTTCACGAGCCGGTAGGTGTACTCGGCGTTGGGGTCGTCAGGCTCCGAGTGCGCGTGCGAAGACGCGAACGGACTCGCCGACGCGGCCCCGAACGGGCTGGCCGCGGCCGCCGCTCCCGCGAAGGGGTTCGCCGCCGCCGCACCCGCGAACGGGTTGGCGGGCTCGGCCGCGCCCGCGAACGGATTCGCGGCGCCGAACGGGTTGGCCGCCGCAGCCGGCGCGGCAGCCGCCGCGGCCGCCACGGGTGCAGGCGCTCCCGCCACGGCGGGCACGGCGCTGTCGAGGACGATGCGGGTCTCCGCGATGCGGATCTCGTCACCGGCCTTGATCTTGGTCTTGTTGATGCGCTGGCCGTTGACCAGCGTGCCGGGCTCGTTGCCCAGGTCGATCAGCGTGATGTCCTCGGGGCTCGCGACCTCGATGACCGCGTGCATGCGCGACGCGGCTTCGTCGTCGAGCTTGAGGTGGCTCTTCGCATCCTTGCCGATCTTGACGATGTCCTGGGTCACCGACTCGGTGCGCGCTCCTGCGCCCGAGGTCACGGTGAAGGTCAGCGTCGTCTTCTGCTTTGCATCCGACATGAAACACCCATCCGGTCACGCGTCGGTGACCAGTTCGTTGCCGATGAAAAGATTCGAAGAGCCTGAAGTGTCCTGGCGGATCCAGGAGGAACCTCCGAGCTGCTCGAGGGATCTAGATCACAGGTTCTCGATCGACTTGAGCATCTCGGGGACGAAGGAGGTACGCGGGCGCACGAGGATCGTGCGGACCGGGCCACCACGGGTGGTGATCTTCGCTTGGTCGGGGCCGAGATTGGACGTGAGGAGCTTGTCGTCCTCGAACGTCATCTCTTCCACGTCGCTGCCGCCCTTTTTCTTGTCGGCTGCGGAAGCGATTCCCTCGAGAGCCACCAGACTGAGCACGCCGACGAGAACAGTGAGCGAACGACGCATGATACAGCCTCCCTGAAACAATCCGCCCGGGTTACAGTATGAGTGTAACGGGAGCCGTGCGTTCCGGTCAAGGGGCGTGTTGAGGTCAAGTGCGGTCGCGGGGCGATGGTCAGTCACGGTACGGGGGCTCAGACAGGGTCCTGGCAGAAAAGTTCCGCGGAGCGCCAAGGAAAATTCCCCAGGGGACAGTGGCCGCGAAAACCGCCCTCCTGGCCCCTTCAGAGGAACCTCGCGCGGAGCTCCGGGGTGGGCACCCGGCAGGTCTCCCGCTCGCCGAACCAGCGGAGGCGGTTCCGAGCGACGATCCGGTAGACCCCGTCGCGCAGCGGTCGGGGCAAGAGCAAGAGCGCGAAGGCCCACGACCAAGGCGCACGGAGGTGGCGTGCGGCGCGCAACGCCGCCGTCGACCGGACGCTCGCCCGCCCCGCCTCGACCAGCACCATCGTCTCCAGCGCCTCGGAGAGCCCGTGTGCGCGGAGCAGCTCGACCCCCGCCGCCGACTGGAGCGCCGCGAACCGCAGCGTCGGCGCGCGCTCGTGACGGAGGACGAAGTCGACCGCGCCGTTGCAGAGATTGCAGACGCCGTCGAAGAGCAACACCGCGCCCTCCTCCGCCTGCTGCGCGCCGTCTCCGCTCCGATCCATCCCTCGATGGTACGTGGTAGCGAGTCCCGATGCGCGCGCTCGGATGTCTGTTCGCTGCAGGGCTCTTCGCCGTCGGCTGCACCTCGTTCGCCCCGCCGAAGTCCCCCCTGCCCGACGCCAAGTCGGCGGTCGCGCGGCTCGACGCGACCTACGCCAAGGTCACCGGCATCCGCGGCAACGCCAAGATCGACTACCTCGGCGAGAAGGGCCGCGTGAAGGGCGAGCTCAAGCTGCTCGCGAGCGCGCCCGACAAGCTCCGCATCGGCATCAGCGCCAGCGTGGTGGGCTCGGCGGGCGAGGTCGCCTCCGATGGCGTGCGCTTCTGGGCCGACGACAAGGCCAACGGGCGCTACATCATCGGCCTCGCCAAGCCCTGCAACATCGCCCGCATCACCCAGGTGCCGCTCGCCTCGCGCGAGCTCGTGCCGATGTTGTGGGGCATGCGGCCCGACCTGCCGCAGAAGGTCACCTGCGACAGCGTGAAGTGGAACGGCGACGGTGGGTTCTACGTCGTCGCCCTCGGACACGAGACCACCTCGTCGACCGAGCCCAAGCTCCACGAACTGCGCATGACCCCCTGGCCCGAAGACCTCGACAAGCCGTGGGGTGAGCAGCGCATGCGCCTGCTCGGCGTGCTCGCCTGGCGCGACGACGCGCTCGTCTACCGCGTCACCATGGCCGATCACCAGAAGACGGCGACGGCCAAGGCCATCGTCGATCCGGACGGCCTCAGCGACGACGTCCTGCCGAGCGGCCCCGACGTCGAGGTCGACGTGCCCCGCAAGATCCACGTCGAGGTCCCGGCCAAGAAGAGCGACGTCATCTTCAAGTACGAGGAGGCGTTCGTGAACCCGCCGCTGCCGAAGGACGTGTTCAAGCTCTACATGCCGCCGGGCGTGCCGGTCGAAGAAGCCACCTGCGACTGACGCGGGCTAGCGCAGCCGCACGAACGGGTTCTCGCGGCGCTCCTCGCCGATCGTCGTGTCCTCGCCGTGGCCGCACACGACCCGCGTGGGGTCGGGCAGCGCGAAGAGCTTCTTCTTGATCGAGCTCACCAGCGCGGCCTGGTCGCCGCCCCAAAGATCGGTGCGGCCGACGCTCCGGCAGAACAGCGTGTCGCCGGCGAACAGGAGGACGGCGTCGTCGCCCTTCTGCCGGACCTCGAAGCAGCAGGAGCCCGGGGTGTGCCCCGGCGTGTGGATGACGCGCAGGTCGATGCCCCCGAGGCCGATCACCTCGTCGTCTCGAAGCGCGGCCTCGAGCTCGGCGTGCTCGGGTGCGGTGCGCATGCCCAGCATCTGCGCCTGGATCGGGAGGATCGAGTAGAGGAACTCGTCGCCCTCGTGGATGCGCGCGGCGGCGCCGTGCTTCTTCTGCACGGCGGCGGTCGCGCCCACGTGATCGATGTGGGTGTGGGTGTGGAGGATCGCCTTCACGGTGAGCCCGTGCTCGGCGATCACGGCCTCGATCGCGGGGAAATCGCCGCCGGGATCGATGACGATGGCCTGCTTGGTCGAGGGGTCGCCGAGGATGGTGCAGTTGCAGCCGAGCGGGCCGGCGGGGAAGGTCTCGACGATCATCTAGGTCTTGGTGTTGTAGCTCGTGTTCTCGAGGAGGATCACGTTGGTCTTGCTGCGGCTCTCGCCGACGCTGGTCACGTAGACCGCGGGCTGGTCGACGACGGGGCAGACCTTCTCGCAGGCGCCGCACCCGATGCAGAGGTTCGGGTCGACCACGGGCTTCTGCACCTTGATCGACTCGCCCTTGCGGTTGATGACCACGTCGTCGAGCGTGTAGATGGCCTTGGGCGAGGTCGGGCAGAACTCCTCGCAGACGATGCAGGGCGTGGCCATCGACCACGGCAGGCACCGCCCCTTGTCGTAGAACGCCGTGCCCATGCGGATCGGCGCGACCTCCCACTCCTTGCCGATCTGCTTCCACTTGCCGAGCTTCTGCGTCTCGTTGATCTTCTGGATCGCGCCGGTGGGGCACACGTCGCCGCAGAGCACGCAGCTCGACTCGCAGTACCCGATGCGCGGGATGAGGATCGGGGTCCAGAGGCCCTCGACGCCGGCCTCCAGGAACGCCGGGTGCAGCGCGTTGTTCGGGCACACCTTCATGCACTCCGCGCAGCGGATGCACTTCTCGAGGAACGCGTGTTCCTCGATCGAGCCCGGCGGCCGGATGCCCTTCGGGTTGTAGTTCACCTCGGCGACGCTCGCGTCGCTCTGGCGGTGGAGCGCATAGAACGCGGCGCCGGCGGCCACCGAGGCGAGCGCGGTGCGTCGCTCGGGGACCAGCTCGGTGGTGCGGCTCTTCCAGTTCGGGAAGAAGCGGAACTTGATGACGTCCTCGGGGCACGCGGTCTCGCAGTTGAGGCACACGTGGCACTCGTCCTGCCGCCACTTCACGCCACCCTGGGGCGAATCCGCGCCCTGGCAGTGGACGATGCAGAGGTTGCAGTCGGTGCACTTGGCGTGGTCCTTCTCCATCCCCACGACCGCGTATTTGGCCATGACGCCGAGGAGGGCGCCCAGCGGGCAGAGCGCGCGACACCAGAACCGCGGGACGATGCGGTTCATGAACAGGATCGCGACGAACAGCGCGCCGATGAACCACGCCTGGTGGAAGTAGTACTGCTTGGTCTGGAACACCGAGCGCGCGAGCAGATCCTGGGTGGCGTCGGCGCTCACCTGCAGGAGGCGCACGTTGCTGTTGGAGGCCATGCCGAGCAGGTGGGTGCTGACCCACGCCGTGGCCGGCAACACCGAGAGGCCCACCGCGCGGACCATCACGCAGATCGGGTCGAACACCCCACCGACCACGACGCCCGCCGCCGCGGCCGCGAGGAACGCGTAGAGCAGGTAGAACTTGAGCTTCTGGTAGGGCCGCGTGTGGTTGGCGGCGACGCGCTTGGCGCCCTTGCCCTTGCGCGACGGGAGCAGCCACCCGAGGAAGTGGTGCAGCGTGCCGAACGGGCAGATCCACCCGCAGAACACCCGGCCGAAGACGAGCGTGAGGCCGACGAGGCCGAGCGACCAGAAGAGCCCGCGGTAGAGCGTGTGGCTCGAGAGCAGCGTGATGAGCGCGACGAACGGGTCGGCGAGCAGGAAGCCCTCGACGGGCTTGGTCATGCGGATGTTCTGCTCGGTGCTCGCGAAGCTGCCGCGGAACGCGGTGTTCACGAGCCAGTACATGAACAGGAGGAAGAAGCCCGTCTGCGCGAGGCGCCGGATCCACACGAGGGTGCGGATGGAGGTGCGGGCGGGGATGCCCGAGCCGGCGCGGCGCTTCTTCTGGAACAGCTTCTTCACCCACTGGGTGACCTTGGACGGGCCCTTCGCGGGGGCAGAGCTCGCACCGACCGCGGCGCTCGCGACCGGCTGGCTCGGGTCGGTGACGCCCACGATGCCTTGCACCGGCAGCGCACATCGCGAGCCAGTGGCCTCCTCGGTCTCCGCGTGCACCACCTGGTGCTCCACGAGGCGCAGGTGCAGCCGCCGCTTCGGGGGGCTCTCGCGGGTCACCGACGGGCTCGGCGGAGGCAGCGCCTCGCCGAGCGTGTCGAGCGCCGGCACCTGGCCGACGACACCGCGCCACGGGATGGGGGCGTCGTGCGAGACGGCGTCTTCGCGGCCCTTTTCTCCCCTTTGGCCCTTGTCTTGGAGTGCAGCGGCCATCAGACGAGCGAGA
>Ga0154020_10001570_pt1 | contig 27993 bp, 26 predicted proteins | sample Klosneuvirus_201_FD_109709 | JGI IMG/M metagenome (GOLD analysis project Ga0154020, IMG submission 109709) | Active sludge microbial communities from wastewater, Klosterneuburg, Austria - Klosneuvirus_20160825_MG | ecosystem: Engineered > WWTP > Aerobic digester > Activated sludge | place...
CAAAAAAAGTTCCAGCAACGGACACCTGCCATGATTCTTGCGCTAGCCAATCGTATTCTTTCTGTCAGAGATGTTGCCCTCACTCCCGTCTACCCAGGCAGAGCTATGAGATAATCTCATAGCACTACCGGAGCAGTCTTGGCGGACAAAAATTCGGCAATTTCCACTTGCTCTTTGACGGGAGGTAAGCAGCAGACCAAGTTGCCTATCACCGATGAATCTACTGCAGGATAGCTAACACCCGTAGACAGAGCACATATCCTATTCACGATGTTATCCGACGCAAGCAGATAATAGGCAGACTTGTCATGAAGCGTTCCTTTGGAGTCATAACAGCGAATCCAGTCGAGGCAATTACGTCTGAGATGCTGCCACCCATATAAGCTACAGCTTTGAGATATGTCCGAACAGTTGAAAAATAATCTAGTTCTGGCATTTTCTGTGGTTTTCGACGAATGAAAGGAAATGAGGCAAAATGACTAAAAAACGGCCAGCCAGCCATTTCAGGTCAAAATGCCTCAACGACAGTATACCAAAGAGCCAAGCAAAGTCGCCAAGGGGAATCCTCGTGTGATTCTACCGATTTCCTTGGATGAATACCAAGAAAAGATGTCAGATGCCAAACAGTTTCGGCATTGGCTGGATAGGATGGTGGCTGAATATCCAAGACTCTTTCCGGCCGAGATCGAACAAGGGTATCGCCTGCACGATACGTTGCCTGCGTCGAGCAAGCTGCCGAATGTGTGCTTTCGGCGCATCAAGCTCAAAGCCGCAAACGAGGCTGGCAGGCAGCAAGTGCTGACCATTGGGTCCAGTGAGGTAATGCCCTACATGACCGGCTACACGGACGAAGTCGAAAAGGCGCTCTTTCTGCGGCGTTTTGGCGTGCCCTTCTGGGCGTTGAGCTATGTCTTCGGCCACAATGATGACTACTGGTACAACATGCTCAATCGATTGGGTCGCTATGAAATCGTGGGCACAGTCGTCCAGGATCCTGACCGTCTCCCCACAGACCTGTTAGCCGATGAAAAGCATGTCCGTTTCAACGGCGAGAAGGGATTCATCGCCACCACCGTCGGCGCCGACTGTGTGCTGGGCGCCTCGTTGGCGCTTGCGGACGATGAAGCAGCCCTGACCCAGGCCTACGGCCACTTCAAAGACGAGGCCCAACACGTCGCCTCAGACTATCAGCCGGAAACCGTCAACACCGATGGCTGGCTGGCCACTCGCAAGAGTTGGCAAGCGCTCTTTCCCACTATCACCGTGATTCAGTGCTTCTTGCACGCCTTTCTCAAGATCAGAGAGCGCACCAAGCGGCGTTTCAGAGATCTCTATGGCGATATTCAGCAACAGGTCTGGGACATCTACCATGCCACCGACCGCCAGGCGTTCTTTCGACAACTGGCAGACTTCGAATTGTGGGCCGCCAAAGCGTTGACGGGACCCCCACTGGATGCCGTCAACAAGCTCTGCGCCAAAGCCGACGACTTTGCACTCGCCTTCGACCATCCGACCGCCTATCGCACCAGCAACATGATTGACCGCCACATGATCCCGCTCGACCGTTGGCTCTGTGCATCACGCTACTTCCATGGCAACTGGGCTTCGGCTGAACTTCAAATCCGTGCCTGGGTTCTCCTTCATGACTTCATGCCCTTTTGTCCTAGAGCCAAAATCCGAGAACGCGCCCTCTCCCCTGCACACCAACTCAATCGCTTCGTCTATCACGAAAACTGGCTTCACAACCTCCTCATTTCCACTTCCTCCACTGGTTTGTGCACCTACCACAGAAAATGCTAGAACTAGAAATAATAGTATCTCCAGAAGACACGATACGTCGCGCTCTCGACGGTGCATCGGCGAAAGTCATCTGTTGAGTGGTGAAATCTGCATTTCCAAAGTTGACGGCGCTAATATCAACATAGCTAAACTCCTTACGGTAGTTTCGCTCATTTTCTGAAGTGCTTGACGCAATAGCGGATGTAGGTGTATACCCTCCAACAGATAACCTGATGGAGGTAGGGATAATGACAACTGTAACAATTGACTCGGAACGGATCGACGACGTTCCATTGCTGATGCACTGGATGCTGGAAATGCACATCGATAGGATCATCGACGCTGCGATAGGCGCCCCACATGGGAATCGACAAGGTCTGAGTTACGGACAATTGGCGGTGGTGTATCTGGCATACATTTTGAGCCAGTGTCGCCACTTCTTGAGTCCGGTGCGAGAGTGGGTGGCAAAACATCAGCAGGGTCTGACACAGGCGCTCGGCCAACCGATTGGGGAGACAGACTTTACCGATGATCGCTTGGAAGACCTGCTGGATGCCGTAGGCCAGGAAGATGTAGGTGAGGAGATCGAAAAGCAACTGGGGCAGCATCTGATCCGGGCCTATGATTTGCCGACAGACACCGCGCGGATTGACACCACCACGGTCAATGTCTACCATCGTCCAGAAAAGGAAAGCATCTTGGACTATGGGGTCAGCAAAGACCATCGACCGGATCTGCGCCAGTTCAAGGAGGTGTTGAGCACACTGGATCCGGCAGGCATCCCCTTGTGCAGTGCGATGGTTGCGGGACACTGTGCTGATGACCCACTGTATCTGCCGCTTTGGCAGCGTTTGGTTGAGGTGCTCGGGCGAACCGATTTTCTGGTGGTCGGTGACTGCAAACTGACGAGTCTGGCAAATCGTGCACAGATTCAGGCAGGAGGCGGTTACTACCTGGCGCCGCTGGCGATGACAGGTGATGCGCCGGAGCAATTGCGCCGTTGGGTGCTCCAACCACCTGTGAAGCCGGTCGATCTGTATTTGCCCGGCGTGGAAGAACGTATCGGTCAGGGCTTTGAAGTAGTCGTTGCGCAAATTTGGACGCCGCCCAAGACCGAGTCGCATGTCATCTGGCATGAACGCGTCTTTGTGATGAGCAGCGACAAGCTTGGCCGGCGTCATCAGCAAGGTCTGGCGGCGCGTTTGCAGCGAACAGAACGGGCGCTGCGCAAACTGAAGACTGGCGCCGCGACGGAGTTGGCGCAACTCACGGTGCAGAGTCAAGCGCTGTTGACCCACAATGACGTTGGCGCTTATCTGGACGTAACCTGGACGCCACACACCAACCAAACCAAACACTATCTGAAACGCGGGCGTCATGGCCCCAACAGTCCTTCTGAAATAGTGGAAACGATAACCTGGCAATTGCAGATCACGCACAACGACGACGCCATCGAGACATTCAACCAGTTGGCTGGTTGGCGACTCTATGTCACCAATGCACCGGTTGCGCGCCTTGACCTGAACGGTGCGCTCGCCTGCTATCGCGAAGAATGGCAGCCGGAACGCGGCTTTCATCGTCTCAAAGGCGCCGCGTTGGCGATTCGGCCGTTGCTGCTGCGTTCCGACCAACGGATTGCAGGCTTGATGCGGCTCCTGGTGCTCGCCCTGCGGGTGTTGACCTTGCTCGAATTCGTTGCGCGCCGCCAACTCAGCCAACAGGGCGAACCGCTGCGGGGCCTCTATGCCGGCAAGCCGAAACGGGCGGCGCCGAACCCCACCGCTGAACGCTTGTTGCAGGCTTTTGCCGATCTCACCTTGTATTCTGTGACTGACGACCAGCAGACTACTTATCAAGTCACACCGCTTTCGGCCTTGCAGCGCCGCATTCTGGGCTTGCTCGGTATCCCTGAAACTGTCTACACTGCGCTGGCACAATTGCCATTAGCCAGTTCACCGTAAAAAATGAGCGAAACTACCGTAATAATCCTTAGACGTGCTATTGCTGAGCGAACTTCGATTGATGAAGGCGATATCCTTTAGTCTTTTCTCTTGCCAATGCGCCGGCACCTCCCCAATCCACTCAACCCCACTATCTTTCATCGGTACGGACTTGTCGAGACCCCGCGTGACCGCCGCGTTGATGAGCGACTGCTTGAGCTGGCGATACTTCGCCGCCTTCTGCGTGAGCAGGTCGAACTTGCGGTCGATCAGGGCGGTCTTGGCGTCGAGGTAGTCGGCGATGGCTTGCTGTTCGGGGAGGGGCGGTAGGGCAATGAGTAAGTTCCGAACAAAATCCTGATTCATGTTCGGCTGTGTAGCTCCGACGTTAATCTGCCGGATGCTATGTTTCTTCGAAACAAACCACCACAGCATATATTTAGGCGCCGAGTTGAAGGAGCGATTCATCACCAATGCTGCTTGGTTGGATGTAGCCTCAATCGCCAGTAGACCAACATTCCCCCTGGTCTCACCCTGTCCATACATCGCCAGAGCTAATGACCCTTTGGGATGCATCCTAAGCGACGTTTCAATAAGCGCTTTTGGCGTCACCTTTCGTTTGGTGTCATATACGACCGCGTTGTTCAAGTCGGCAGTGTTCAACCAGTGAATTGTGCCGTCGTCGTAGTAAGATGGCTCCGACCTGCTGGGTGTTGTTCCACTGCCGAAGACCCGAAAAATGTCTTTGGTGCGAGTAATGCGCCAGTGCGCTGGCACTTCGCCCAACCACTCAGTCTCACTATCTTTGTATGTATCATATCGTCTGGCAGCGGTAGTTGTTATCACACCACTGCCTTCTGTTCGATGCAGATTTGCGTCAGCTTGAAGGACTCAAGCATATTTACGACGACTCCACATGGGTGGGTGGTGGGTGGCTCAGGCGACGACAAAGGGTTCGATCGCTTCCAATGCGTGCATTTCGGCGCGCTGAGCAAAATAGAGATCCCAGCGCATCTGCAGGTTCAGCCAGAAATCGGCCGAATTGCCAAAGAACTTTGCCAGCCGTAGCGCCATGGTTGGCGTCACCGCACGCCGGCTGTTGACTAATTCGTCGACCTGCTGAACCGGCAGGTGGATGGCATCGGCAAGCTGCTGCACAGTCAGTCCCATCGGCTTCAGAAACTCCTCCAGCAGCATCTCGCCGGGGTGGGTTGGAGGGCGATGCGTGGGTATACGAATCATGCTCATTCCTCAGTGGTAATCCACAATCTCGATATCGGCCGGCCCCGACTCAGTCCAGAGAAAACAGATGCGATACTGGTCGTTGATGCGAATACTGTGTTGGCCTTGCCGGTCGCCGGCGAGTGCTTCGAGCCGGTTGCCCGGCGGGATACGTAAATTCACCCAGCATAATCGCTGAATCGAGTTGGTCAAGCTTACGGCGCACAACCTTCCAAACATGCTGCGGGCAAGTCTGTCGTGCCACGCGGCTTTTCAAGCGATAGAAGATATCCTCGGTTCCTTTTCCCTTGAACGACCGAATCATAGATGCATGGTATCACGGACTAAAGGCAGTTTCAATCGTGGTCGCGCCTCAGGGTCTGCTTTACCTCTGGGGCAGGGCACGTCCCCGACGCCGGTGCAACCGATGGCGGCATGACCAAAACTTTGTGCACCGGCGTCGGGGACGTGCCGGACGCCGTGCATCACAGCACCAACGCCGCCTCCAATGACTGCAACTCCGCATCCAGCGCCGCAAGCTCTGCCAGAAGCGTCGCTACGTCGCGCAGTTGCTCCGGCTCATAGAAGACCTTGTTAAAGTTGATCTCCACGCCCACCACGTTGTCCAGATATTCAAAAGGCCGCGTGATGTACTTCGCCATAAATGCTTCGATGGCGCGCCGGTTTTCGGCCTCGTCGTGATGGTAGGGGATGATCTCGTAATCCTTCTCGGTGTCCGGCGCCAGCGCCACCGTGATCTCGATGCGGGCCGGACGGCTCTGGGTCGCTGCCTTGTAGGTCGCCTTGACGGCGATCCTGCCGCAGCCCAGCGTCTCCTGGTGGCCGCCGCGCTCCCTCACCAGCGTCTCGCGTTCGCCGTCGCACCAATAGCGCTCTTTCTGGGTCTCGACCACCAGCGCCTGTTCCTTGGCATCCAGCGCGGCGACGAAGGGCGCAATCTCCTGTTCGTAGCGTTCGATCAGCGCTGTGTAGCGGTTCGAGTCAAAGCTGGTGACGGGAAACTCAGCCAACACGCCGGCAGCCGTGCTGATCTTGACCGGATGCAGTTTGAGGCTTTTCTGCTCATCCTTGAGTTGCTCGGCAAAGCTGTGGCCGTTTGCATCGACGTTGGTCAGTTGGATCGCCTGCTTGTTGAAATAGAAGAAGGCGCGGTCGAAGACACGCGCAAAGTCGTTGTCAGTAAAGGCCACCAGCGCGTTGACGATCGCCTGGCGGCTCTCGCCGTCCACTTCTTTGCGTTTGGATCCTTTGCTCTTGCGCAGCGGCTTGAACATCTGGCTGGCGTCGATCAACATTACCTTGTCTGTGCGCGCCGCATCCTTCGCCTTGTTGAGCACCCACAGATAGGTGTGAATGCCGGTGTTGAAGAACTCGTCCGTCGGCAACTGGATGACCGCCTCCACCATGTCGTTGTCGAGCATCCACTTGCGGATGTTACTCTCGCCCGACCCCGCGTCGCCCGAACAGAGCGTCGAGCCGTTGTGGACGATGACGCCCATCCCCTCGTCGTCGAGCTTGTCGATCAGATGCTGCGTAAAGAGCAGTTGGCCGTCGGCCACCGAAGGCAGGTGCTTAAAGCGCAGCGTCTTGTCGTTGACGATCTCCTTTTGATAGCCCTTCCAACTGACGCCGTAGGGCGGGTTGGCCACGACGACCTGCGCCTTGATGTGCGGATACTTGTCGTCGGTCAGCGTGTTGCCGTGCGCAATGTGCGAATCGGGACGGAAGCGGCTTTCGATGGCCGCCAGCGCATAGAGCGCGTCGTTCCAATCCTGCCCATAGGTCTGGGTGACCCGCGTCGTCTTGTCGTTGATGCGATCCTCGACGCCAAAGAGTAGATTGCCGCCGCCGCAGGTGCCGTCGTAAATGATCATGATGCCGTTCGTGGCGGCCACCTTGGCGACGATAATCTCGGAAATGAGGTCGATCACATCGTCGGGCGTGTACTGTTCGCCGGCTGTCTCCGCCGAAATGTCCGCCCAGCGCCGCTTGATATGCTCTTCCAGCGTGGTGATCTCGGAGTTATTGAAGGGTTTGAGGTCGATTTGACTCCACTCCTTGGCATAGGAGAAGAGCACCTTCTTGGCCTTGAGCCGGTCGATCACCCCGCCCATGTCGAGAAACTTTTCGCCGCCGAATGCCTCGATGCCGAGCAGCCAGCGCGTCTGTGGGTCGAACGCCGCCAGGTAGGCGTGAAAGTCGGTCTCAAAGGTCTTGTCATTCTGGGCGATGCCGCGCAGCGTCTTGCCCTGCTCGACGAGATAGGCGTTGTAACCTTTGCCGCGGTCGCGGATCACGCCAGCCAGTTCCGCCGGGTCAACGTCGGCAAAGTCGGTGATCGCTTCCTCCGTCAGCAGTTCGTCCAGCGAACGCAGCAGCCGGCTTTCCAGCAGCGACAGCGCAAAGAAGGGCATCATGTAGGCGGGCCATTCGGACTCCTTGATGCCGCACCCGCGCAGCAGGTCGGCGGTGGCCCAGATTGTAAACTCGTATTGGAGAATATTGTCTGCCATGACGCGGTGCAGTCAAAGCCCTTCTGTTATAAGGAGTGGCGTGCAAATAAAAGATTGCAGTGGATTGAACACCATCGTATCGTCATTCCAAATAATTCACCAAGCGTCACACACGCCATCGAAGCTGCCATGGATTTTACCAGTGGCAAAAAAAATTATCACACTGGCAAATGATCAAGTACGCAGTGGCAAAATCGGAAGTACGCACTGCGTAAATTCGGCGCGTACACTGGGGGAGCGTCGAGCAGCGCAACTGCTGCCTTTCTAAATCATTTGTCGGATCAGAATGCTATGATTGTATTGTCATAAAAATCCGTCGATCCACACATGACGCCCCGTTCCCTACTTGTTATTATGTCAGTATCTAAAGACATCGGGTTGCCATAACACAGGAAGGGTCTCGTCGTAGTTTGGATGTTTCCATCGCTGTCTACAAGGAATTGAGGGCCATCAAATGACAACAAAGATGAAGGCGATTGGGGCTTATTGCCCACGTGTACGATTGGAAAGGCTTGTGGACTCGCAAGACATTGCTGAGCACCTGGCAATGCGCACGGGTCTGCTGGAGGCGCAAGTCAACCATGTCCTGATTGAGTTGCGTGAGACAGTGCGTTATTTCACCATGCGAGGACACAGCATTCGGCTGGATGGGCTTGGCATCTATTCGCCGGGTGTGGATATGGAAGGGGTAATGACCATTCATCACCGCGCCGATCGCTACCTGATCAAGGAGTTGAACAAACAGGGGTCATTCCGCGGGGAAATCGTCAACCGCGAAAATATCGGCAAGAAGAGCGCGGATCTGGTCGCGCTGTGGGACGACTCACACCCCGAAGATCCAGTCACCGACTAAGCTTATCTGGCGTGCGCCGCACGCCAACACCACTTTCCAGCCATTCTGACGCTGACCTCCTATACCCTGGTGTCAAATAGAAAACAACCCTCCGGTCAACCAGCCGGAGGGTTGTTTTTGAAGCGCGCCAACAGCGTTCCACCCTTCCTTTTAGATTGACACCACTGCGTTCTGCCGGTATCCTTCCATGCTACTTTGATTCTTGATTGGTGCGTGAGAGCGTTATGACTGAGACTTTTTGGGATAGACTGCCGCGCCCCGTATTGGGTCTGGCGCCGATGGACGGCGTCACCGATCATGCTTGTCGCCATGTTCAGAAAAAATTTGGGCGTCCGGCTGTGATTTACACGGAATTCGTGGCGGTGGAGCGGCTCGACATCGGCGATGCAGGGATGATGAAGGATTTTCTTTACGACGAAAATCAGCGCCCGATCATTGCCCAGATTTACGGACACACCCCTGATCGTTTCCGGCGCATGGCGGTGATGCTGTGCGAACTGGGCTTCGATGGGATCGATATCAACATGGGCTGCCCCGCGGCGAGCATCGTCCATCGCGGGTCGGGGGCCGGCCTGATCCGGTCGCCATCGCTGGCACAAGCTATCGTAAAAGCGACCCAGGCAGGCGTCGCCGCGTGGCAGCAGGGCGCGACGCTGCGCGATGACGCAGACGCGCCCGCGCATCTCGTGGCCCAGGTGGAGGCGCGCCGGCGCGACCTGCCCGCCGCGTTCCAGGCGCGGCGGGCCATCCCCGTAAGCGTCAAGACGCGCATCGGGTACGATGCCCCGCAAGTGCAGGAGTGGGTGCCACGCCTTTTGGAAAGCGAGCCGGCGGCCATTGCCATCCACGGGCGCACACTGGCCCAAGGCTACCGCGGCGCGGCAAGTTGGGATGAAATCGGCGCGGCGGCCTACGTCGCGCGCCAAAGCAAGACGCTGATCCTGGGTAACGGCGACGTGCTTTCCCACCAGGATGCGCTGCAACGCACGGAGCAGTACGGGTTGGATGGCGTGCTGATTGGGCGTGGCAGCAACGGCAACCCCTTTGTCTTTCAGCCGGATACGTCTGACAGGTCGCATTTGCAAGAGCGCTACCTTCATCTGCGCATTGCCCTGGAACAAGCCAGGGTGCACGAGACCTGGATCAGCAAGCAGAATCCCTACCGCTTTCTGTCGATGCGCAAACATCTGGGCTGGTATGCGCGTGCGGTGCCCGGCGCCAGCACACTGCGCCGCGCGCTTGTCGAGACCAGCAACGCCGGGGAAGTCGAGACCGTGCTGGAGCGCTACTTTGCCCATCGCCACGCGTGGGAGGCGTCGCACAGACCAAGCGTCTCCCCTTGACGTAAGGACGCAGATAAAAGGGAAAGCCAGCCACAGATTGCACGGATTTCACAGATCTTCGAGCTTTATCTGTGAAATCCGTGTCATCTGTGGAGAGTGCTTCTTTAGAACGTTGAGTGAATTTCTTGCGCCTGACCGGTTTCCGCGGACCGATAGGCGGCGTCGAAGATTTCGACGACATGACGCGCGTGCTCGGCGGTGGCGTTGGTCGGCTTGTCGTCCAGCACCCAGTCTACCAGTTGCATCACATCCTCATAGACGTGTGCTTCCTCCATGGTGCGATGTTGGCCGACGACATGGGGCAGCGAGCCGTTCATGCCGAACTCCGCGTCCAGCTCCATGCCCGCGTATTCGATGGGCTTTCCATTGATGGTGGAGCCATTGATCACACCGTCGACGCCGTAGATCAGTGGTCGCCCCGCGTTGGGCAGTCCGCCCGCGGCCACACCGTAGACAAAGGCAAAGAAGGCGTCGCCAAAGTCAAGCACCATGAGCGTGTTGTCGTCCATGTCGGTGGGCAGTCGTTCGCCACGGAACTCGCGTTCGTGCACGCGCACGCCGGAGAAGGCGGTCACGCGCTTGGCCGGCCCCAGGATGCCCGTCATGGCGTGCAGCCCGTAGACCGTCATGTCGTAGAGTGGGCCGCCGCCTGGCTTGCGGAAGTACCAGGCCGGGTTGATGTTGGTCAGCGGGTCGTCGCCGCTGCGCACCGAAGACTCATCCTCGTGATACGTGCCAAAGGCCGAGCCGGTCACGGCCCACGTCAGGCGGCCCAGCGCACCTTCGTCGATCAACTGCTTGATGCGCTGGTGGCGCGGGCGCAACATTTCGCCGGGCGAGGCAACCAGCTTGACGCCCTTGGCCCGCGCCGCGTCGATCAGGCGGTTGGCCTCATCCACAGTTGTGGTCATGCTCTTGTTGAAGTGAACGTGCAGGCCCTGTTCGACCGCCAACATGCCCTGCTCATAGTGCACGCCGATCGGCGAACACAGGGAGACGGCGTCCACGTCACCGGCTGCCAGCAGTTCTTCCAGCGTGGCATAGGCCGCAGGCACGTTGTATTTGGCGGACGCAGCCTGCGCACGCGCCAGCACCGGGTCGCACACCGCGGTGATGCGCACGCGGTCGCGCACATCCGCCATGGTCAGGTGTGGAAAATGACCACGCAGGGCAATGCTGCCCGCGCCGACGATCCCCAGCCGTACGTAATTGCTCATTGAAATTCTCTCCAGGTCGTTTGGTGGCGCCACCCTGTGGCGGCTTTGAGTTTGGTGCAGGTGATCAGCGACGCATGGCCGTCGAGCTCGCGCACCAGCGGCAGCAGATCGGGGCGAAAGCGCTCGATCAGATGCCGCGTCGGCTCCAGCGCGGTGGTGTCGTCAGCATTGAGAAAGTATACATCGTGAGGGGGCAATTCGTCAGCTTGTTCCATCAGCAAACGGTGTGCGCTCGCCACATCTTCGCTGCCCACCCAGCCCCACAGCCACGGACTCCACGTGGTGGTGGGCGTGGCCTCGGCCAGCATCCGGCGTCGCTGCGCGGGCGGGCAGATGCCAGCAATGCGCGTCACGTAGGTGCGGATGCCGTAGGCGCGCGTGTAGCTGGCGAGCAGATCTTCGCCGGCGCGCTTGGTAAAACTGTAGGAGTCCTCGGGCCAGGTCGGGTGCGTCTCGTCGATGGGCAGGAATGCGTGGGGGAAGGGCGCGGCGCTGATGCGATAGCCATGCCCCAGCACGCAATTGCTGCCCGCCATCACCACGGTGCGCACGTTCGCCTCCACTGCGGCCTGCAGGAGGTTGTAGACGCCGACCATGTTGGCGCGAAAGGTTGTATCGATCGCCAGCCCTGCCGCGGCCGCCTGCTCGCGCATCTGTGGATGGTCGGTCGGCCACGGCTGCGCCGCCAGATGCTGGAGCGCGTCGATGCCTTGCAGGGCGCGGCGGCAATCGTCGAGGGAAGTGATGTCGCCCTGCACCCACGGTAAGCCGTCGAACTCGGCGCCTGGTTGATGACGGGCAAAGAGGACAAGGTCATGGTCGCGCGCCAGCGCGCGAATCACATACGCGCCAAGTTTGCCGTTGGCCGCGGTAATCAGGACTCGCATGGAGTTTCTCCTCACAATATTATGTGATCGATGCTAAGACCATGACTATAGCACACTGCGCATCACACGTACTCTAAACTGGGATCATCCGCAATATAGGCCAGACGCTGCCCTAGATAGGGCGCTACCGACAGATTGTGCCAGGCGCGCAACAAGTGATAGGTGGGCGATGTCAACAGCCGGCACGCATCGACCGCTGTGCGCCAGTCGGATTTACGGACTTCGGCAATCGTTGCCATTTCGGGAAGCACGCCAAAATCCCATGCCGCACAGAGACGCGCCAGGAAATCGACGCGATCTGCCAGCGTAGGCAACGCATCTGGCGGCGTTTCATCTGGATACAATGCCCCGTCAAGCCAGTCATTCATAAGGATTCACCGCCAGCGGGTAGGAAGATGTGGATGAACCATTCACGCACTTGTGCAGCAGCCTGTCTTGCCTCTACGTCAACAATCTCATCCAGAGGGCGATGCTGGATAATGCGCGCCAGATGTGTGTGAATCGCCAACTGTGCACGTGAAACGCTTGCATCGCTCCTGGCTTTAATCTGGCGTTGCCGCCACAGCTCCCAACATATCGTGGGCGTCGCCAGTCCTGCCTGGCAAACGGCATCAATGTCGCGGAAGTCGCGCGGCGCGCCCCGTTCGACGAGCGCCACCATTTTACTTGCCAACAGGTCGGCCAGACTATCGAGCGGCACCTCAACCCACGGCGCCTGCACTGATGGCGCAAGCTGAACCTCACGTTGCGCAATCTGGAAGCTAAATGTTTTGCGCTCCGCTTGTTTGAGTTCGATGCTAACCACTTCTCCCCAGGTGCGCATCAACACTTCACCGTAAGGCTGCAATGACGTCGCCAGTAGAGTGACGACCGCTTGTCGCTCTGCTGGCGTCGTTTCAGGCGACCACCAGGCATCGACATCGTTTGTCTGGCGATAATCAATATAATGAAGCAGGCCAAGCGCGCCGCCAAGCGACAGCTTGTCAGCCAGCCCATGTTCGACTAATGCAAGCAGGCAGACCTCAGCATAATCGGGCAAATTTGACGGGCGTCGTGGCTCAAGAACGTTCATACTGTGCAGCATAGCATGGCGCGGGCTTGCTGTCTATTGGGGCAGATTGTGGTACACACGGGCTAAAATACCTCATTGGTTGCTTGGCAGGGGCGCACCCTCGTGTGCGCCCGGAAGCCGGACAGACACGGGGGCCTGTCCCCAGTAACCAATTTCTGGAAAAGATTTGTGCGGCTACTATACCGTGGAGGTATACCTTTACCCATAGTTAATGAAGAGAGAAGTTGCTATACTTGATTTTGATCAGGCAGTCTTTCCCCTGTATTTCTCACCCTGAAAGCAGGTTGTGGTTGGATGGGTGAAGACTTCAGTTTTACCTGTCACTTGTAGAACGTCCTACAAAGACATGTAGAATAGAAGGATTGGGGTAAACCGTGAATGAAAATGACAAACAGCGACAGCACCCACAGGAATCAGCAAACAGCCAATATCATTCTCCTGACCAATCGGCCACGTATGATGCGTGAAATGATGCACCGCGCGCTTAAAAAGCTGCCTGAGACGCATTATGTTTTTGAATTTGGAGAGCATGAAAACCTGCGTGAGCTTGTAGATATACTCAATGCGCGCTGGTTGGTCGTTTCTAGAAACCACAAAGGGCAACTGTCACCTGATGTGGAAGAAGTCATGCGCCAGCATCCTGGGCTGCACGTCATGGCTGTCAGCAATGACGGGGGTTATGTTGACGTTTTTACGACTCCCAAAGCCAATGAATGGGAGCGGGTTTCACTGCCCAATCCCTCGTTGGGTGATTTGCTCAATGTCTTAGGCAAGTCCTGACCGCTCTGCACTGCCGGGAAAAGAGATTGCAACGAGACGAAAGGAGTCTACTGATGGCGGACGAGAAAGTCACACAACAAACTATTGCTGACTTACCGGCGGCGCTTAAGGAGAATGCCGAATTTTACCATGCTTCGGCCATCAACGCCGCGCATGAGAGCATTGGTGCGTTGTTGCGGGCGCGGGCGCAGGAGCGCACGGAGCTGGCCCAGCAACTGGGTCGCGGCCAGCCAGATGCGGCGCAGGGTGACGCCGACGCGTCGCTGGCCGGTCAAGGCGACACGCTTGGCGCCAGCCTGCGCCGTGGTTTTACCACAGTCACGGCGGCATTGACGATCGAGCCGACGCTCACCGACCGCTATCTGGTGCTGGAATGCCAGAAGGCGGACGAGCGGCTATTGGCACAGTATGAGGCAGCGCTTCAACACGAAGAACTGCCGTCTTGGCTGCGGCGCCGCCTTGCGGAGCAACAGACGCAGATTCAAACAACCTACACCTTTACGGGTACACGTTTCAAGCGGCAGGCAAGCAACGTGGTGCTTGGCCTGTTTGCGCAGCAGGCCGATCTGCAAGAGACAATGGCGGCGCTCCGCGCGCTTGGCTTCTCTGACGAACAATTGACGGTGGTGACCACGGAGCAACTGGTGGACAAAGTGCTGGGTGACCGCAAGGCCGAGCTTTCCACCTCCAGCGCAGGCGTCGCCGCACTGGGGGGCTCGCTGGTGGGCGGACTGCTTGGCCTGGTCGCAGGGATCGGCATCCTGGCTTTGCCGGGCGTCGGCGCGGTCGTGGCCCTGGCCGCCGCCACCACGGTCATTGGCTCCACCGCGGTCGGCGCCAGCATTGGCGCAACGCAAGGCGCTTTTCTGGGCATGTTGATTGGCTGGGGTGTAGCGGAAGAAAACACACAACGCTACACAGTAGGCGTGCAGCGCGGCGAATTCCTGCTGGTCGTCTACGCAGCAGAGGAGCAGACCCAGCAGGTGGCCACCCTCATGCGCAGCCACAACGGCAGCGATGTTGAGGTGCGCAGCGACGAACATTTAGGCGATAAAGCGGATGCTTCCCCAATGTCACCCGCGCCCTTGACGAAACAAACGCCCTAAAGAGAAGTCCATTTACACAGCAATAACACTTCTACAGCAGTAGCATTTTTTAGAACCAACCTACAAACCGAAGTGAGGCAAATCATGACAACCAAAACACCAACCAACTCTGCTACGCCGGCAAACGCGCAGACGGGACACACGTCGTTCACCAGCGAAACAGAGGCCAACCCGACGGGCGGCTCCGCGGTGCGGAACGCTTTGTACGAACCGATGAATTTGAATGACTGGGAACGGATCGGCTCGATTTTAGCCGGTGCGCTCGGCCTCTTTTTGTTATCGAAACGGTTGGTTGTTTACCTGGCAATGGCCGCTGCCAGTGGGTACCTGATCTATCGTGGCTTGACCGGTTTCTGTCTACTCTACAACAAAGCCAATGTCGATACACGTCACGCCACATTGTCCGACGCAGTTCACAAATATATGGACAACCGCGCGACGCAGCAGTGGATGGAGCGCCCGCATGATCCCGTGGAAGAAGCTTCCTGGCAATCGTTTCCTGCCAGCGATCCGCCCGGCACCTATTGATGAGTAATTCACATTCAAGTAAAGGAGTACACCGTGCAGAATCAAGTATACAAGAGCGTTGAGTTAACGGGGTCGTCTTCCACAACTATGGAAGAGGCAGTGCAGAATGCGGTGGCGCGTGCGGCCGCGACCATTCGCCAGATGAGCTGGTTCGAAGTGGTGGAAACGCGTGGCACGATTGAGAACGGCAAAGTCAGCGCATGGCAGGTGACGGTAAAGGTTGGCTTTGCGCTGGAAGATGCCTAGAAATTGGCTGGCGCAATTAGACGAAAAGGCGGGGGAGATGGTGATCACCATCTCCCCCGCCTTTTTGATTCTGACAAACCTAAGGGTCAGGCTTGGGATGGGCAACGGCGTGCAAGCCGCTGTCGCCACAACCAAAATTCAGTACTTCACGAAACTCCTACAAAGTCACAAAGAACACAAAGAGAGCCATCTTCACCTTTGGGTCTTTGCGTCTTTGTGTGAGGCAAAATCGTGAAGTACTGAAATTGCCGAGTCGCTGTAGATGCCAATTACCCGCCGGTTTATTCGGCGACGGTGAGCCGGCTGCGTACATCGACAATATCTTCCATATCGCGAATCATTTCATCGAGAATTGCAATATCGTCTTCACTCTGCACCGAGCCGGTCAGAAAGACAACGCCATTGCGCACCGCAAGCTTCACGTGCGTAAGATGCGCGGTTTCACTGTTATTGTGCAGCATAGTGCGAATATCCTGCTCCAGATCGAGGTCGTTGCCATCAACGTGGTCGGGCAACCTGACAACGCTGGGATCGGTTTCTTCCATGCTGGATGCAAACCCTGCCGCAATCGCTACGTTCTGCCCATCGTCGCTGGGCAGCACCGGGGGATCTGAAGGCGGGATGTAAACCAATCCCTGTCGTTGCGCCAGCAAGGGATCGTCGGTGGAGCCCTCGGTGTGCGCCGTGTCGATCCCTCGCTCAAGTTCACGTACATGGCGAGCTTCTCTCTGCTGTTCTTCCAACTCTTCATAGCTCACTTCGATGAGCGGCTCTTGATCGAACGGCCAATCGTGATCGCCTGCTTCGCGCGCATCAAATTCTGCTTCGGGATCGGCGCTATTTTGTTTATTCATTTTCATTTTCCTCTCTTGGCAACGTGTTGTGAGCTGCGATGGCAAGCTCGGTAAATATTTTGTCTGTCTCTACCGTAACAAGGCTTCCGCGCAAAAACAATCAATATCGGTGTATCTACCGGGTATACTCTTTGATACAAGCCAGCCGAGAAGTTCTTGCTGAGGGTGCGGCATAGAAACAGGGGGCGAGCAACTAGTCCAGGTGGGCGTAATTCTGCCCGTAAATTTGGTAGGGACAGACCCCCGTGCCTGTCCGGCTTCCGGGCGCACACGGGGGTGCGCCCCTACCAGGCAACCAATGAGGTATTTTAGCCCGTGTGTACCAGCATCTCACAGGTCAACAGGAGCGTGTGCGCCGCTGCTTCTGGACGCGACTTATACCAGCCTTCTATATCTTGATGGATGGATTTTTGAAGTCCCCTCCTCTACAGTAGAAGCGTACAGCTTGTTGACAAGCAATGTGTTGAAAAGTCATAACTTGCAGCGACGCACACGGGCAGGTCAACCAGTCAAACAGCAAAAGAGTGTTAAAACCACCATCAACAGCAAGGAGATCAACATGAGCGACTTAATTACGAAGAGCATTACCGTTCACAAATCACCAGCCGAGTTGTATCGCATCTGGTCGAACTTTGAGCAGTTTCCCAATTTCATGCAGCATATCAAGTCCATCCGTGACACCGGGGGTTGGCCGCAGCCACTGGGTCATGGATGGTCCCGTGGGCATCAACCTGGAGTGGGATGCACAGGTCACAGAGATGGAGCCGAACAAGCGCATCGCCTGGCGCAGCATCGACGACGATAGCTCCGATGCCAACATGAAAACCAGCGGGCAGGTAACATTTAATGGCCTGTCCAATAACGAGACGGAAGTCACCGTTACTATCAAGTATGCACCGCCGGCCGGCGCCTTGGGTGAAGTGGGCGCAGCCCTCTTTGCCGACCCGGAGGGCGATCTGGTCGATGATCTGCGTAATTGTATACCGGCGCCAAGGCCACGCGCGTCATGACGCGCAAAAACGGCAGCATATGCGTTGAGATGGATAGCGGTCACTCCGTCGAAGGCGACCTATTGCTGGTGGCGACTGGACGCCGTCCCAACACCAAAGCCTTGCGTGTAGAAGCTGCTGGCGTGGCGTTGGACGATAAGGGCTACGTGCGCGTCGATAAGCATTTCCGCACCACGACGCCTCACATCTACGCCATTGGCGATGTCACCGGTCAACCCGCCTTTACGCACGTGGCCTGGGAGGATTATCGCCGCTTGCAAAGTATTTTGGAGGGCGGCGACCGCACGCAGGGCGACCGCGTCTTGGGCTATGCGTTCTTTATCGAGCCACAGGTGGGCCGGGCTGGCTTGACGCTGGAGCAAGCGCGCGGTCAAGGGTACCAAGCGCGCGCGGCGACCTTGCCATTGACCGACGTGGCCCGCGCCAACCTCAGCGGACAGCCGCGCGGCTTTTATCGAGTGGTTATCGACGAACGCAGCGACCGCATTCTTGGCGCTACGCTGGTGGGCGCGGAAAGGGCAGAGCTGATTCACATTTTCATCGCGCACATGGAAGCAGGCGCAACCTGGCAGACGCTGGCGCGCTCGGTCTATATTCACCCTGCCTTTGCGGAAGGGCTGCCGACGCTAGTCAGACAGTTCGCTGCTTGATCCGCCGCCCGGTAGTGTACAACAGTCAACTTCCCGACAATCCTTCACAACAAACAATGGAGAAATTTGATGACACACCATCAAGAAGACAAGAAAATTACGCTCAGCAAGGAAATGCTTGCCGAGGAGATGAAGAAGATCGACATTTGTATGATGACCACCGTGGCAGCCAATGGTCATCTGCATAGCCGCCCCATGTCGAACAATCGAAATGTGGATTGGGATGGAGAGACGTGGTTCTTTGCCTACGGCGATTCCAGCCAGGTGAAAGAAATTGAGCGCGAACCTAATGTCAACCTGGCGTACGCTGTTCCTGACAAAATCGTATTCGTGTCGGTCACAGGGCGAGGCGAGATTGTGAAGGATGAGGAAAAGAAGCAGGAGCTTTGGTATAAAGATTTGGAGCGCTGGTTCCCCAAAGGGCCGGAAGATGAGCATGTAACACTCATTCGCGTGGTGGCGAACTATGCTTATTACTGGAGTAAGGAAGGGGAAGCGGAGCTGGATTTGTAGCTCCTTCCCCTCAGTCCGTTTTGCTCGTTGTTTTCAGCTAGATTGGCCATACAATCGGCGGCGTGGTGCACCACGCCGCCGATTGTATGGTTTGAGCGATCTCTGTTTCGTCTGAATCGTTACACGGCGTTTATGCAAACAGCGCCAGCGCGCCGGCAAAGATCGTTTGCGCCACGACATCTTCAGCCAGGGTCTGCGCGTTGAGTTTGAATGTTGTGATGGCAACCTGCCCGCGGCCGTATGGCATCTCCGCCAGGAGCGAGACCGGTTTGTGGATCCAGCCCAATGCCAGCCCAGCCCAGTTGTGTGTGCGATAGGCCCACGCCGGCAGCCCCACCAAGATAGTATCCGGCATGACCGGCGCGTATTCCATCTCCAGCAGCGGATCGCCGGGCAGCGCGGCGAATGGCCCCTGTTTCTTGATCCAGGAAAATGCTGTGGCCCAGTCGCCTTGCCAGGGCGTGCCCTCGCGCGCAATGACGGCGCCGACCGGCAGACGAACGGCTTCCTTCCCCTCTGCACTCGGCTGGCCGGCCAGCAACAGCAGCCGGGCGCCGGCCTGCACTGCCGCTTCCAGCTCGCGCGTGTAACGGCGCGCAACGAGCACTGTCTGCGCTTCCACGGTCGATGACAGCGTCTCGGCGACCGTGTAGCCCAGCGCGCGCAGCGTGGTCGCCAGAGCAACGTCATCCACGACGCACAACGCTTGTGTGGGCTGCGGCGTTTCAACGCAAGCAAGCTCGACGACATTGGTAGCCACCACCGCCCCCCCTTCTCCCGTAAGCCAGCGTGCGATGACTGTCACCATGCCAGGCGTGGTGAGTGGCGCGTCCACAGCGCCGCCGGGCGCATCCAGCCGGCCCTGCGCCTCGCCCGCCTGCCACTCGATCACGCCGTCACTGCATTCGCCGTCGGTCCCGAACGTGCCCACGTCGACAACCAGCGTTTCCCCTGGCCGTCCACTCCAGCGCTGTGGCCGCAATGTCACTACGTTATCCTGATTGAGCGGTGTGAAAAGCGTGTCCAAGCCTTGTTTGACCTCACGCTGCATAGTGAGCAGGCCGTTGCATTCCCAGTGCACGTCGGTGAACTCGGTGATAATGTAACCAGCCACTGACGGCAGCAGGCGCATGGTCGTGATCTCGTAGTGCAGGCTGCGCGCCATGTGCTCCTGCGCGTTGCGAGCGAAGTCCTGCATCGAGCCAAAGACGCGGTCCAACCCGTGGTCGGTAAAGCGCTGTGGCATGGCGTGCGGATAGACGATGCCGTCGCCCCATTCGTGGCCCGTCTCGAACCACCACGGCTCGCGGCCATTTTCCTGGATTGCAGCGGGATTGGGGAGTCCCCAGTTGCCGAACTCGGAAACGATCAGCGGCAGGTCGGGGCGACGCTCCTGCAAGTAATCCTGCGCCCAGACCCAGGTGCTCTCGCGGCCGGCAAAGTCGGCCACCCATTCATCCCACTGCTTGGCGTGGTCGGGAATGGCGCGGTAGTGGTGGAAGTCTTCCAGATCGCCCGCCACATGGAAGTTGTCACAACAGGCCGAGTTGTCGACGATCAGCCGTGTGGGGTCGATCTGCTTTGCTTCGTGATAGAAGTCGGCCAGCCAGCGCCGATGCTCAGGATTGCGGGGCAGGTCGGCGCCCCAGTTTTCGTTGACCAGCGTCCACGCAATGATCGAAGGATGGTTCCAGTCGCGCGCCACCATTGCGCGGAAAGTTTCCTTGATGCGGCGGTCGGCCGCGTCACTGAGCAGCACCCAGTTCGGGATCTCCGTCCAGACGAGCAGGCCGAAGCGGTCGGCCACTTCGTAGTAGCGCGGATCTTCGATCTTGATGTGGATGCGCAGACAGTTGAGACCGAGCGCCTTGGCCTTGCGCGCCTGATCTTCCAGGAACTCCAGGCTCGGCGGCGTGTAGATCGTGCCGGGGTAGTAAGCCTGGTCGAGCACGCCGCGCAGATAGATGGGCGCGCCGTTGAGGTAGATGCGACCGTTCCTGGCTTCGACGGTGCGGAAGCCACACGTCGCGGCCAGCGCGTGCTGCATTTCCCCGGCAACCAGCGTAGTCTCGACCCTGTAGAGGGCGGGCGTAGCAGGGCTCCATAACTGCGGGGCGTCAGCGAGCACCGCGCGGCCGCAGCCGTCGGCGTCAAGCTGCGCGGTCGCCACGCTTTGCCCGGCTGGGTCGAACACTGTCGCGGTGAGCGCGCCCCCTTCTGGCAGTGCCGCATTGAGAGTGGCGGCAATGTCAATCGCATGCTCGGCGGGCAGCGGCGTAAGCTTGACCGCCACGATATGCACCGCCGGCCGCAGTTCCAGCGTCACGCTCTGCCAGATGCCGCCGATCGGACCGTACCAGCTCTGCTTGCCGTGCGGAACTTCGGTGAAGGGGAAGTCGGCGTAGCGGCTGCGATCGTCGCTGGCGTCGACCACACGCACGACCAGCACATTCTCGCCCTGTTGCAGCGCGTCGGTCACGTCGAACTCGAAGGGCAGATAGCCGCCCTCGTGTTCGCCGACGCGGCGGCCATTGAGCCAGACAATGGCGTGATAGTCGACTGCACCAAAGTGGAGCATGGCCGCCTTGCCGTCCGTCGCTTCATTCCAGTCGAAGCGGCGGCGGTGCCAGGCCGTGCCGTTGTACTGACGCAGATCGTCGAACTGCGCCTGCCACGGCATGGGAACCTGGACCGTGCGCCACTCTTTGAGCGAGAGAATATCGTCGCCGTCGCTGGGGTCGATCTGGAAATCCCAGGCGCCGTCAAGAGATAATTTTACTGCGTCTTGCATTGTGATCCCCGTGTCAATTGATAGGTTAAGGCGTCAGCTTGTGTCTTAAGAGGTGGATGACAGCCACTTCCCAAAGTGACTGTCATCCACCAAGATAGTTACGCGCTATGCGTAGTCAGCATTGTGAAGGAAAGCGGCGGCAATTGTATAGTCGCCTTGCTATCGACGACCTTTGGCGCTGCAATGGGCTGAGCGCGCAGGAGGTCCGGTTGCTCCCAGGTGTTCAGCGCCTTGGGATCGGCGCCGGCCAATTGCCGCCCTTCGCCAAGCTTGACATCGCGCCCATCCTGCCAGACGAGGTCGGTGAGCACGCTGTCAGTCTGGCTGCGGTTGACGATGAAAACGGCGCCATCGCCACTAGCCGCATCGTACGTGGCGGAAACGTCCAGCACCGGCACATCGCCGTATTTTTTGGTTTCTACGTGCGGCGCCTTGACCAGCGCATCCAATGCCTGCCCGCGGGCATGGTTGCTGACCAGTGCAAAGACATCGAACGACGGATGCTTGAGCAGGTCGTCGCCGCGCGTGTGCAGCCAGGAGATGATGTTGACGATCTGCGCCATGCAGGCGATCTTGAGCACGTGGCTCTTGCGCAGGAAAACGTTGAGCCATTGCCCCACGACCAGCGCATCTTCCAGGTTGTACATTTCCTCGGCAAGATGGGGCGCTTCCGTCCAGTTGCCTGCCAGCGGGTCGCCTTTGTACCACACCTGCCATTCGTCCCACGACAGATAAACATCGTGCTTGCTGCGCTGTTTGGCCTTGACGTAGCGCAGCGTGCCTTCCAGCGTGTCGACAAAATGCTCGAATTGCACGGCGCTGGCGAGGAAGCTCGCGGTATCGTTGTCGCGGTTGCCCGCGTAGTAGTGCATGGAAAGATAATCCATGTGCTCCCACGCCTCTTCCAGCGCCACGCGGTCCCACGCTGGGTAGGTGGGCATCTGGTCGTTGGAGGAGCCACAGAGGATTGTCTGGATGGACGGGTCCATCCAGCGCATCAGCTTGGCCGCCTCGCGCGCCTTGGCGCCATACTCGTGCGCTTCGAGATGACCCATCTGCCACGGGCCGTCCATTTCGTTGCCGACGCACCAGTATTTGACGTTGTGAGGGTCTCGATAGCCGTGGCTGGCGCGCAGGTCGGACCAGTAGGTGCCGCCCGGCGTGTTGCAGTAATCGACCAGGTCGCATGCAGCCTGGATCGTGCCGGTGCCCATGTTGACGCCCAGCATCGGCGCGGCGTCGATCTTTTTGCAGAAACCCATGAACTCATTTGTGCCAAATTGGTTAGTCTCCAGCGACTGCCACGCCAGTTCTCGGCGCCGCGGGCGCTGATCCTTGGGGCCAACGCCATCCAGCCAATTATAGCCGCTCAGAAAATTGCCGCCTGGATAGCGGATCGTCGTGTATTGCTGGGCGCGCAGTGCGTCGAGCACGTCGGTGCGCAGCCCCTCTTCGTCGGCATGGGCGGACTTGGGTTCGTAGATGCCTTCGTAGACGCAGCGTCCCATGTGTTCGACAAAGCCGCCAAAGAGCAACGGTGAAATTTCGGAGATAGTGCGGTTGGCGTCGAGCAAAATTTGTGCAGACAATTGTGACATGACATCAATTCCTATCGGTTGAAAGAGGATAACTCATCACGCGAAGACGCAGAGTTACAGAGAGAGAGAAAAAGAGAAAGTCGCTCCAAACAAACCTCTCTCTTGCTTTTTCTCAGCGAACCTCTGCAACCCCGCGCCTCTGCGTCAAGTTTGACTTTATCTGCCGGCCAGCCCAGCCGTCGTAATGCCGGCAATGATCTTGCGCTGGAAGAAGGCATAAAAGATGAGCACCGGCACCGAGGCGATAAACGCGCCCGCGAAAGCCAGGCCGCGCTGGACATAACTGCCTTGCTGGATCACCAGCAACCCCACGGGCAGGGTCAGCGCGGCGCGGTCGCTCAGCACGATCAACGGCCAGAACAGGTCGTTCCACAGGCCCAAAAAGGTAAAGATAAAGAGCGCCATCATCGCGCCGCGCACCAACGGCAGACAGATCTGCCAGTAAATGCGGAAGCGCCCCGCGCCATCGACGCGTGCGGCGTCCTCCAATTCCCCTGGGATCGCGTAGAAATGTTGGCGCATGAGAAAGATGCCCGTCACCGACGCCGCGGCTGGCCACCAGATCGCGTGATAGCTGTTGAGCAGCTTCAGATCGCGCAGCAGCAGAAAGACCGGAATCAATGTGACCGCGGCCGGGATCATCAAACTGAACAACAACAGCGAGAATATCAAGTTTTTGCCGGGAAACTCCAGGCGGGCAAACGCATAGCCGCTCAACGTCGACAGGAAGATAATGATCCCCGTCCCCACGCTGGCAATGATGAGGCTGTTGGTAAACCAGCGCACGATGGGCAACTGCGGATCGACAAGAATCTTGGTGAAATTGCTCAACGTCGCCGGCTGTGGGATCCACTCAATGGGGAATTTCAATTGGTTGGATTCAAGCGTAAAAGCCATTGAGAACATATAGAGCACAGGCACAATGACGATAAACATCAACGGCAGAAAGATGAGCCACAGCAGCAGTGACCGCAGCAGTTCTTTGTTGAAGCGCCGACGCGCCGTATAGGAAGCAGCTTGAGTGGCAGAGGTCATGGCAATCTCCTGGGTCAATATTCGGTGCGGCTGCGCATCAACGAAAAGAGCAGAACGGTGACGACGATCATGATCAGGGCAAGCACCACCGAAATCGATGACGCATAGCCAAAGCGGAAGAACTTCCACGCGGTTTCATACAGATACATGGTCGCCGAACGCGAGGCGTTGCCTGGCCCGCCGCCACTGATAATGTAGGGTTGGGCGAAGACTTGCATGTGCGCAATAAACTGTGTGACGACTACAAACAGCATCGTCGGCATAATCAAGGGCAGCGTGATGTGGCGAAAGGTGCCTAGCGGGCCAGCGCCGTCGATTTTGGCGGCTTCGTACAGCGGCTCTGGAATATTATGCAACCCCGCAATGAACACCAACATTGGAAACCCAAAAGTCCACCAGACCGTCGTCACTGCCAGCGCCGGGATCACGATGTCAGGATTGCCCAGCCACGAAATGCGCGGCCCGCCCAATATGGTGGTGACGAAATAGTTGATGATGCCAATTTGCGTGTCCCACACGCGGATGCCAATGATGCCCAGCACCGAAACGGAGAGGATGCCCGGCGCATAAAAGAGCACGCGCAACAGATCGCTGCCAAAGAAGCTATGTTTCAGCCCGGTGGCCACAAATAACGCCAGGATCACGTTGATGATCACCGTCAGCGCCATGAATTGGCCTGTATTGCCAAGCACCTCCCAGAAGATCTTGTCGTTCATCAGCGCCTGATAATTGGCCAGCCCGATGAAATTCTGCTCCTTGAGCATGATCTTCCAATCATACAAACTGATCTCTACGCCTCGGAAGATCGGGTATAGCAGGAACACCGTGAAAAAGAAGAAATGAGGCAGGATAAACAGGTAATTCGGAAGCTGCTTGCGCAGCGTCTTCCAACGCTGGCTCTGCGTCGATGCCACGCTTTTCGCAGGCAGGGCGGTGGTTGTCATGGGTCATCTGCTCCAAGCAGAAAGGAAAGGCTCTACAGGTCTGTGGACTTTAGGGGACAGCCCCTCCTGAAAGTGACTGTCAAAAGAGGCTGTCCCCTCAACGACTGCCCAGCTAAACTGTCAGCATAACTAAGCTGCTAGCATAGCCAAACTGTCATCGAGCACAGGCTGATAAGAGTACGTTCAGTTACGGACGATCCAGGATGGTTTGAACCTGCTCGTTGCCTGCGGTCAGCGCAGCGGCGACGTCGGCGTCTGCACTTGCTAGCGCATTGCCAACAGCAGTTTCCCACGCCGTCTGAATTTCAATGAAGGATTTGTGCGACAGGTCAGTGCGGCCAATCGCATTGAACTGCTCGGCGGCCTTGGCGACCGAAGGGATCGATTGCACTTCCGGCAGCGCCTGCACCGACTTGAGCGCCGGCACCTGGCCCGAAGTCGCCCAGTAGGCGCCGTTCTCGGCCAGGAAGGTCATCAACTGCTTGGCTTTGGCGATACCGGCCTCATCCACGCCGGTCGGGATCGACATGACATGCGCGTCAAACTTCACGGCCTGATTGCCATCCGGCGCCAGCGAGTTGATAAACGCCGTCTTGGTGACGGCGGCTACGTCTGGGTTATCGCGCATGAAGCCGCCCGTCCAGGTGCCTTCCCACATAAAGACCAGTTTGTTGTTCTTGTACAGGTCGCCTGCCCACATCTTGCCAGGCACGGCCGGCGGCGCCACATAGTACTTGTACATCAGATCGTGCCAGTACTGGACTGCGGCGATCGACTCTGGGCTGTCCAGCGTAGCCGTCTTGCCATCTTCGCCGACGACGCTGCCACCAAACTGCCACAGGGTCGTGGGGATTGTGAAGCGGGGCCACGTATAATCGATCGCCCACACATCCACGTTATCCTTGTCGAAGCCTTCTTCGTTCGGGTGTTTGCCGTTGACGTCCGTCGTCAACTTCTGCGCCATCTCAATGAACTCGGCGCCATTGGCCGGCAGAGCCTCAGGATCCAAGCCTGCATCTTCCATCAACTTGGCGTTGTACCACAATAGCCAGCCGTGATTGTCGAACGGCACGGCCATGGTCTGCCCATCGACGGTGACGCCATTGATCAGCGTCTCGTTGAACTCTGCTTTGTCGAGCGTGCCGTCATTGTAAATGACGTCGTCCAACGGCAGCATCAAGCCTTCGGTCGCCATCTGATTGACCTCAGCGGCATGGAAGATGACCATGTCGGGCGGAGAGCCGGCGGCCACTGCGGTCGGGTACTTTTGGAAGAAGACATCCCAACCATAGCCTTCCGAATTCAGACAGACGTCAGGGTTTGCATCGCTGAATTGCTTGAGCAGTTCAGCAAAGACGGCGCCGTCGCTGCCGGTCAGGCCGTGCCAGAGGATCAACGGATCGTCACATTCGCCAAAGTTGTTGATCACGGCGGTCGGCTCAGCGGCTGGGGCTTCTGCCACCGCGGCCGTATCAGCGGCGGCGGTGTCGGCCGCACCCGTGTCGGTCGTGGCAGCCGGCGCCGCGCCGCCACAGGCGCTCAGCAACAGTGCCATCACCATTAATAAAACAAGACCAAACGACAATTTACGCATACTATCTCCTTTGCGTCTACTGGGAACAAAGATACGATTACCTATTGGTACTGATTGGAAAACGCAGAGTATGACGCTGCGTTGTCACCAAAATTGTGTGCGTCCACCGGTCGCGTGTCCGCTTACGCAGATTCCCGGATGACAAACCGGCACGGCGCCTCAAAGCGACGACCTGGCCCGCTGTAATCGCCTTGAATCCGCTCAAACAGCGCCTTCGCCATCATATGGCCCATTTCCGCTGGATGTTGCGCCACCGTGGTCAGGCGTGGGCGCACCCATGTCGCAGGCGGAATATCGTCGAAGCCAATCATGGCGACATCTTGGGGCGTGCACAACCCTGCCTTCTGCACAGCCTCCATCGCCCCAATCGCCATCACATCGTTCACGGCAAAGACTGCGGTCGGCGGCTGCGGCAGGGAAAGGAAGCTTCGCATGGCGCGCTCCCCACTCTCGGAGGACCAATCGCCGCATTCGAACATCTCCGGCAGGAGCGGGAGAGCGGCATGACGCATCGCTTCAACAAAGGCGTTTCGTCGTCGCACCCCTACGGAAAAGCTATCGGTCACCCCAATAAACCCAATCCGCTTGTGACCGCGCACTTGAATCAACCAGGTGATTGCCTCTAGCACTGCGCGCTCGTCGTTGCCAAAAACCGTATCGACCTGTGGGTGAGTCACGTGCTGGCCTACTGCCGCCACCGCCACGCCTGTGCGCGTGATGCAGCGTTCGATATCTATCTGAGTCAGATGGTAAGGCACCAGGATCAAGCCATCGACAGGACGTCGGATCACAGATTCGATAAAATGCATTTCCCCATCGCGTGTATGATCGGTATTGGCGATCATGACGTCGTAACGATGCCCATGGGCGACGTCTTGGACGGCTCGCACCATCGGGTGATAAAAAGGATTGGCAATATCAGCCACCATCATGGCGATCATGAAAGTTTTCTGACCACGCAGACTGCCTGCATGCAGATTCGGGTAATAGCCTAGCGCTTTGACCGCTTCCATCACCCGCTGCTTGGTTTCTTCGCCGATCGGGATGCCCTCTTCGGCGCCACTTAGCACGCGCGACACTGTGCTCTGCGAGACATTCGCCATCTTGGCGACATCGCGCATAGTGACAGCTCGTTTGCGGGATAAATGCTGCTTTTGCATCGTAATTCCTATTGTGAAATCGTATGCGGTAATCGGTAGTCTAGCATACGATTTCATCAGCGTCAATAGGCAATTTTGGATGCTAAAGGACAGCGTGTTGCAACTGGGGACGGGCTGTCGCCCTGGCGTGTCAGTTTAGAAAGTAACCGCCAAGCCACGGAGCACAAGAAGCGTCACAAAGATCTGTGCAAACTGACCGGACGCGCACGCAAACCGTATAATGGACCCCAATATTAGGACAGTTCGTTAAGTAAGACCAACTGTACCGAATAGGGGGAAGAGGAATGACGCAGCGACGCAAACGGCATAGTGCCAAGTTCAAGTTCGACGTAGCTTTG
>Ga0154020_10001571_pt1 | contig 27991 bp, 22 predicted proteins | sample Klosneuvirus_201_FD_109709 | JGI IMG/M metagenome (GOLD analysis project Ga0154020, IMG submission 109709) | Active sludge microbial communities from wastewater, Klosterneuburg, Austria - Klosneuvirus_20160825_MG | ecosystem: Engineered > WWTP > Aerobic digester > Activated sludge | place...
AGCCGGTGCACCGGCGGGCCTGTTCACCACGCTGCTGGTCGAGTCACCGGCGGTGCGCGGGCTGATCGAGGACGGCCGCATCGCCTGCGTCACCTTCACCGGCTCCACGCCCGCCGGCCGCGCCATCGCGTCGGCCGCGGGGCAGGCAATGAAGAAGCAGGTGCTGGAACTGGGCGGCTCCGACCCCTTCATCGTGCTGGCCGACGCCGACCTGCCCGCCGCCGCACGGGCCGCGATCAAGGCGCGTTTCCAGAACACCGGGCAGAGCTGCATCTCGGCCAAGCGCTTCATCGTCGAGAACAGCGTGGCCGATGCCTTCGCCGACCTCTTCAGCGAACTCGCCGGCCAGCTGGTGGTGGGCGACCCGATGACCCCCGGCACGCAGATCGGCCCCATGGCGCGCGCCAACCTGCGCGACGAACTGCATGCCCAGGTGCAGGCCACGGTGGCCCAGGGCGCCGCGCTGCGTGTCGGCGGCCAGCCGCTCGACGGCCCGGGTGCCTACTACGCCCCCACCGTGCTCGACCACGTCGCCCCCCACATGACGGCGGCGCGCGAAGAGACCTTCGGCCCCGCCGCGGCCATCATCCGCGTGGCCGGCGCCGACGAAGCCGTGGACGTGGCCAATGCCACCGAGTTCGGCCTGGGCGCCGCGCTGTGGACCGGCGACCCTGACCGCGCCCGCGCCCTGACGCGCCGGATCGACGCCGGCGCCGTGTTCGTCAACGCCGTCGTCGCTTCCGACCCGCGCCTGCCGTTCGGTGGCGTCAAGCAGTCGGGCTATGGTCGCGAACTCGGCGTGCACGGGCTGCGCGAATTCACGAACATCAAGACCGTGTGGACGGGGCCGTCCCGCTGAACCGCTGCCGACTTTCCGGAGACTCCACCATGACCACCACGACCGAACTGCAGCCGCGACTGCTGCGCCCTTCCGAACTCAAGAGCCACGACCGCGGCGGCGGCGCGCGCACCACGCCGCTGGTCGGGCCGGCGATCGGCGCCACCGGTTTCATCAACGGCATCACCGAGTTCGGCCCGGGTGTCGCCATCCCCTTCCACAGCCACAACTGCGAAGAGAGCGTGATGCTGCTCGAAGGCGAGGCGGTGATGGACATCGGTGGCCAGGAATACCCGGTGCAGGTCTTCGACACCACCTGGATCCCGCCCAACGTCTCGCACCGCTTCCGCAACGTGTCCGACACGAAGCCGATGAAGATCCTGTGGACCTACGCCTCGCCGCAGGCCACGCGCACGCTCACCGAAACCGGCGAAACCCGCCCGGTGGCGGCCGAGCACGCACGCTGATCGCGCCACACCCCTGCCCCCACGGAGACCCGCCCATGACCATCGCCAAGACCTCCATTCGCGCCTGGGCCTGCGCGCTCGTGCTGCCCCTGCTGCTGCCGCTTTCCGCCAGCGCGCAGACCGGCGCCTACCCGAACAAGCCCGTGCGCCTGATCGTGCCGGCAGCACCGGGCGGCGGCGCCGACTTCCTGGCGCGCATCGTCAGCACGAAGCTGCAGGAGCAGACGGGCCAGAGCTTCGTGGTCGACAACCGCGCCGGCGCCTCGGGCACCATCGCGGCCGACCTGACGGCCAAGGCGCCGGCGGACGGCTACACCCTGCTGCTGGGGCAGTCCACCAGCATGGCCATCGCGCCGCATCTGTATGCCAAGCTGCCCTACGACACGCTGCGCGACCTGCGCGCCGTGACGCTGGTGGCCGAGGTGCCCAACATCCTGGTGGTGCACCCCAGCGTGCCGGCGAAGACCGTGAAGGAGCTCATCGCACTGGCCAAGGCCAAGCCCGGCACGCTGAACTTCGGCTCGGCGGGCAACGGCGCGCCCAGCCACCTGGCCGGCGAGATGTTCAAGGGTGCGGCCGGCGTCGACATGGTCCACGTGCCCTACAAGGGCGCCGGGCCGTCGGTGAACGCGCTGCTGGCCGGGCAGATCCAGGTCATGTTCGCGCCCATGGTGGCCGTGCTGCCGCAGGTCAAGGCCGGCCGGCTGACGGCCCTGGCGGTCACGTCGGCGAGGCGCTCGCCGGCCATCCCCGAGCTGCCGACACTGATCGAGTCGGGCCTCGACGGTCTGGCCATCGTGTCGTGGTTCGGCTTCTTCGTGCCCGCGGCCACGCCGCAGCCGGTGGTCGACAAGCTCTACCAGGAAACCGTCAAGGCGCTGAAGGCGGCCGACACCATCGAGCGCTTCGCCAAGGAAGGCGCCGAGCCCTCGGGCATGGCACCGGCCGAGTTCACCACCTACGTGGCGCAGGAATCGGCGCGCTACGCCAAGGTGCTGAAGGACAACGGCATCAAGCTGGATTGACAGACAGCCCCCAAGCTCGCCAGCGCTCGCTACCCCCCAGTGGGGGTCGTCCGCCCACGGCCCGGCAGAGCCGGTTCCGTGGCGGGAAGCTTGATGTCCAAGCCGTGCTTCGCAGCTGACAACCGCACAGGACCCGACCCCGATGAATTCCGCACTGCAAGCCCCCCGCGCCCGCGCCGACCAGCCGATGGCGCACAACATGAAGCTGCTCTCGCACAACGAGCTGCAGGGTTTCGGCGGCATGGGCGAGGGCATCGCGATGCAGATCGCCGACGACGGCCGCCGCATCCTGTGGATGGCGCACGAATCGGCGCCGAAGGACTTCACGGGCGTCGACGTCAGCGACCCGAGGAATCCGCGGGTCATCGTGCAGACCGAGCTGCCGATGATGAAGATGCGCTCGAACTCGCTCGACGTCGTCGGCAACCTGATGGTCGTCGCGCGCCAGGTCAAGGAACTCGGCGCGAAGCCCGCGGGCTTCGACGTCTACGACATCAGCCGGCCCGAGACGCCGCGCAAGATCTCGCACTTCGACTGCTCGGGCCCGTGGTCGCGCGGCGTGCACGCGGTGTGGTTCGTCGACGGCAAGACCGTGCACATGGCCTCGGGTGCGCCCGACTTCCAGCCGCACGACCCCAAGGACGACCAGATCTACCGCATCGTCGACATCTCCGACCCGACGCAAGCACGCGAGACCGGCCGCTGGTGGTACCCGGGCACGCGCGTCGGCGACAGCGCGCCGCCGCCGCAGCGCCTGCCGGGCATCTTCGACACCGGCTTCCGCGCCCACAACACCAACGTCTTCCCGCAGCGCCCCGACCGGGCCTACGTCGGCTACATCGACGGCGGCGCCGTGGTGCTGGACATCTCGAACCCGGCCGACATCCGGGTCGCCTCGCAGTGGAACCACTCGCCGCCCTTCAACGGCTTCACGCACACCGTGCTGCCGCTGTTCGAACGTGGCCTCTGGATCGTCAGCGACGAATGCGTGAAGGACGACGGCGCCGACTGGCCCAAGCTGGTGTGGGTGGTGGACGCCCGTTCCGACGCCAACCCGGTGCCGATTGCCACCTTCCCGGCCCCGCCCTACGACACCTTTGCCAAGCGCGGCGGCCGTTTCGGCGCGCACAACCTGCACGAGAACCTGCCGCTGCCCTGCTCCTTCCAGTCGGACACCCTGTTCATCGGCACCTTCTTCAACGCCGGCGTGCGCGTCTACGACACCACGAACCCCTACCAGGTCGAGGAAGCCGCCTACTACGTGCCGGCCACGCCGGCGCTGTCGCCACGCGGCGCGGTGCAGTTGAACGACGTCTACGTCGACGAGAACCGCACCGTCTACACCGTCGACCGTTTCACCGGCGGGCTCTACATCCTCGAGATGAATGTCTGATCGTGCCCCCGGACGCGACCCGCTGGCCGGCAAGATCCCGGTCACGCTGATCACGGGTTTCCTCGGCGCCGGCAAGACGACGCTGATCGGCCGCCTGCTGCGCCACCCGGACATGGACCGGGTGGCCGTGGTCATCAACGAGATCGGCGAGGTCGGCATCGACAACGACCTCGTCAAGATGTCGTCCGAGAACGTGAGCCTGCTGGCCAACGGCTGCCTGTGCTGCAGCGTGCGCACCGACCTGCAGGAGACGCTGCGCGAACTCTTCGGCGAGCGCCGCGCCGGGCTGATCCCCGACTTCGACCGCGTCTTCATCGAGACCACGGGCCTGGCCGACCCCGCGCCCGTGATCCAGACCCTGGCCAGCGACGGCATGCTGGGCGCGCAGTACCGGCTGGACGGCGTGGTGACGCTGGTCGACGCCGTCAACGCGCTGCAGCAGCTGGAAAGCTCGCCCGAGGCCGAACGCCAGATCGCGCTGGCCGACCGCCTCTTCGTCACCAAGTGCGACCTCGCCGACGAAGACGGCCTGGCCCGGCTGCAGGCCGCCGTGCGCGCCATCAACGCACAGGCCGAGATCCACCGCTGCGCGATGGGCGAACTGCACCCGAAGGAACTGATCGGCATCGGCCTGGCCAGCGCGCGCGCCGACGAGCGCACGCTGCACTTCCTGGGTGAACTGAAGGCGGCACCGGACGCCGGGGCCGCCACCGGCGAGGCCTACCTGGCGCAGCGCCTGCCGGCGCGCCACGACCCCGCGGTGAAGACGCTGTCGCTGCGCTTCGACGCGCCCTTCACCTGGGCCGCGTTCTCTTCGGCGATGGAGATGCTGATCGCGCTGCGCGGCAAGGACCTGCTGCGCGTGAAGGGCATCGTCAACGTCGACGGCAAGCCGGTGGTGGTGCAGGGCGTGGGCCATGTCTTCCACCCGCCGGTGACGCTGGACCGCTGGCCCAGCGACGACCAGGGTTCGCGCATCGTCTTCATCACCCGCCACATCGAAGCGCCCGTGCTGCGTGCGCTGTTCGGTGCCGTCGGTGCGCTGCAGGCCGAAGCGGCGGCCGCCCCGCCGCCCCCGGCGCCGAGTGCCTGAACCGACGTCGCAACCAGCCGCCATGTCCTCCCCCGCACCCGCCCCTGCCCCCGCCGTGCGCGGCTTCGTCATCGACCGCCACGACGGCCAGCCGCAGCTGCCCGGCAGCCTGCACACCAACCGCCGCCTGTCGCAGTGGCTGAGCCTGGCCGAACCCGGCGTGGTGCAGGTCTACACCGGCAAGGTCGAACTGGGCCAGGGCATCCTGACGGCGCTGCAGCTGATCGTCGCCGAGGAACTCGACGTGCCGCTGCACGCGGTGCGCCTGCACGGCGCGACGACGGCCGCCGGGCCCGACGAGGGCATGACCTCGGGCAGCCTGTCGGTGCAGGACAGCGGCGGCGCCCTGCGCCATGCCTGCGCCGAGGTGCGCGGCATGGCGCTGCAGCGCGCCGCAGAGCGCAGCGGCCTGCCGGTGGCCGACATCCGCGTTCTTGCGGGGCAGTTCGTCGGCCCCCGGGGCGAGCCCCTGGGCGACTACGGCACGCTGCTCAGCGACGCCGATCTCGACATCGATTACCCCGGCCGCTTCGCGCCCAAGCCGGCCGCGCAACGCAGCCTGCTGGGCCGCGCCGACACACCGCGCATCGACCTCGCCGACAAGCTCTTCGGCCGCGCACGCTACGTTCACGACCTGCGCCTGCCCGGCATGCGCCACGGCCGCGTGCTGCGCGCGCCGACCTTGGCGGCGCAACTGGCCACGCCTGCCGCAGCGGTGGCGGCGGCCGCGCCCACCGGGGTGATGGCCTGGGCCGACGGCAGCTTCGTCGCCGTCGTGGCGGCGACGGAACACGAAGCCGAAGCCGCCGCCGAACGGCTGCGGGCCACGCTGGCCTGGACCGCCGGCCCGCCGCTGCCCGATCAACACGGCCTGCCCGCGTTCCTGCGCAGCGCCGAACACGGCACGACCGTGGCCGCCGAGCGCGGCGACGGCGCCTGGCCCGCCGACGGCGCGCAGCACCGCGCCGAATACTTCAAGCCCTACCTGGCGCACGCCTCGATCGGCCCTTCGTGCGCCGTGGCACGCTGGGACGGCCGGCGGCTCGAAGTCTGGACCCACAGCCAGGGCATCCACAACCTGCGCGACGACCTCGTGCTGGCGCTGGCCGACCGGCAGCCGCCGCTGCGCAAGGACGACATCACGGTGCACCACGCTGAAGGCGCAGGCTGCTACGGCCACAACGGTGCCGACGACGTGGCCTTCGACGCCGTGCTGATGGCGCTGGCCTGCCCCGGCGCACCGGTGCGCGTGCTGTGGAGCCGTGCCGACGAACTGGCGCACGGCCCGCTGGGTGCGGCGCACCTGGTCGAACTGCGTGCGCGGCTGGACGCCGACGGCCGGCTCACGCACTGGCAGCATGAACTCTGGGCCAACGGCTACAGCTCGCGGCCCGGCCGCGCCAGGACACCCGCGCTGCTGGCGGCCAGCCAGCGCGCGGGCGGCGCGCCCCTGCCGCTGGCCATCAACCCGCCGCTGGCCGCCGGCGGCGGCGCCGACCGCAACGCCGTGCCGGCCTACACCGTGCCGAACCTGAAGGTGGTCAACCACCGCCTGATGACGATGCCGCTGCGCACCTCGGCAATGCGCGCTTTGGGCGCCTACGCCAACGTGTTTGCCATCGAGTCCTTCATCGACGAGATGGCGCACGCCCGCCGCGAAGACCCGCTCGCCTTCCGCCGCCGCCACCTGCAGGACCCGCGCGCCCTGGCCGTGCTCGACGCCGTGGTGCGGCGTTCGACATGGTGGGCCGGGCGCGCCACCGAAGCCGAAGGCATAGGCCACGGCCTGGCCTGGGCCCGCTACAAGAACACCGGCGCCTGGTGCGCCGTCATCGCGCGCGTGCAGGTGGGCCAGGACGTGCGCGTGCTGAACCTCGATCTGGCCGTCGACGTGGGCATGGTGGTCGACCTCGACGGCGTCATCAACCAGATCGAGGGCGGCGCCATCCAGAGCGTGAGCTGGACGCTGAAGGAGCAGGTGCACTTCGACACCCAAGGCGTGACGAGCACCGACTGGCCCGCCTACCCCGTGCTGCGTTTTGCCGAGGTGCCCGAGGTGGTGGTGCACGTCATCGACCGCCCCGACGAAGCCCCTCTGGGCGCCGGCGAAGCCGCGCAGGGCCCGGTGGCCGCCGCGCTGGGCAATGCCGTTTACGACGCGCTGGGCGTGCGCGTGCGCAGCCTGCCGCTGAGCGCGCACAACCTGCTGCGCGCCATCCACGCCGACGACGGCGCGCATTGAACCCCGAGGCGACGAGAGACCATGTTCGAGATCAACGGCCAGCCTTGCACGCTGCAACTCGACGGCAAGCGCACGCTGCTGTCGGTGCTGCGCGACGAACTCGGCCTGAACGGCCCCAAGTTCGGCTGCGGCCAGGGTGAATGCGGCGCCTGCATGGTGCTGGTGGACGGCCAGCCGCAGACGGCGTGCAACCTGCCGCTGTGGGCGGTGGAAGGCAAGCGCGTGGTCACGCTCGAAGGCCTGGGCACACCCGAGCGCCCGCACCCGCTGCAGACCGCCTTCATCGAAGAACGCGCCGGGCAGTGCGGCTACTGCGTCGCCGGCATCGTCACCTCGGCGGCGGCGCTGCTGGCGCGCCAGCCGCAGCCCGGCCGCGACGACATCGTGCAGGCGCTGGACAAGCACCTGTGCCGCTGCGGCGCGCAGCAGCGCATGGTGCGCGCGATACAAGCTGCGGCCCTGCTCGCCACGCCGGCCGCCTGAACTGCAGCCGCCACCTCGACACTCAGCACGGGACAGCTCCGCATGGCATTGAACTGGTTGTTTCCCTCGACCCACGGCGGCCACCGCCTGGGCGGGCTGCGCTTCTGTGGCTGCGGGCTGGCGCCCGTGATGCCCGAAGGCGGCGGCAACGCGGCGTCGCCGCGCCGCGCGCCCGTCGTCCTGAAGGGCCGACGCGCGCGCACGGTGGACGTGCACGCGCACTGCTACTTCCAGCAGGCGCTCGACCTGATGGGCGCCGAAGCCCAGGCCGTGCTGCCGCCGGTGAAAGGCGTGCCCGAGCACTTCCTGCAGGACGGTGCGCAGCTGGCCGCGCGGCTGGACGCGATGGACCGCATGGGCATCGACCTGCAGGTGCTGAGCATCAACCCCTACTGGTACAAGCAGGACCGCGACACCGCCGCGGCCATCTGCCGCATCCACAACGAGAGCCTGGCCGAGCTGTGTGCGCTGCAGCCCAGGCGCTTCGCGGCCTTCGCCTCGTTGACGATGCAGGACCCCGAACTGGCCGTGCAGCAGCTGGACGAGGCGGTGAAGAAGCTCGGCCTGAAGGGCGCGGCCATCGGCGGCAGCGTGGCCGGAGACGACTTCGCCAACCCGCGCTACCACCCGGTGCTGGCCAAGGCGCAGGAACTGGGCGTGATGCTCTTCGTGCACCCGCAGAGCACGCCCGAACTGGCCGCACGCTTCAAGGGCAACGGCTGGCTGTCGAACGTCATCGGCAACCCGCTCGACACCACCATCGCGCTGCAGAAGCTGATCTTCGAAGGCGTGTTCGACAAGTACCCGGAACTGAAGGTGCTGGGCGCGCACGGCGGCGGTTTCCTGGGCTCCTATGCACCCCGCATGGACCGCAGCTGCTTCGTCTCGCCGCAGAACTGCAACCCGGCCATCCAGCTGAAGAAGAAGCCCACCGAATACCTGCGCCAGATCTGGTTCGATTCGCTGGTCTTCACCGGCGAGGCGCTGCGCCATCTGGCGGCCGAGGTCGGTGCAGGCCAGATCATGATCGGCACCGACCACCCGATACCGTGGGAAGACGACCCCGTCGGCCACGTCATGCAGACACCCGAACTCAGCGACGACGAGCGCATCGCCATCCTCGGCGAAAACGCCATCCGTGCGCTGGGCCTCACCGTCTGAGCCCCCGCTTCCCCGCACCCGCCCGCCATCACCCCCAGGAGACCCGATGAAGACCATCACCCCCACCCACCTGCTGCGCCGCACCGTGCTCGGCCTGGCCACCATCGCCGCGCTGGGCGTCACCACCCAGGCGCAGGCCCAGGCCGGCTACCCGAACAAGCCCATCCGCATGATCGTGCCGCTGGCCGCCGGCAGCGCGGTGGACGTGGCGGCGCGGCTGCTGGCGCAGAAGATGTCGGCGAGCATGGGCCAGTCGATCGTGATCGAGAACATCACCGGCGCGGCCGGCATCATCGGCGCCGACAAACTGGCCAAGTCGGCACCCGACGGCTACACCATCGGCGGCTTCAACGACAGCGTCATCACGATGGTGCCGAACCTGAACCCGAACACGCCCTTCAACCCGCTGACCGACTTCAGCTACATCTCGCGCGTGGCGATCATCGAGTTCAGCGCCGCGGTGCCGACCGACTCGCCCTACAAGACCATCGCCGACCTGGTGAAGGCCGCCAAGGCCGCCCCCGGCACCATCACCTACGCCTCGGGCGGCAACGGCAGCCCTCAGCACCTGGGCGGCGCGATGTTCGCGGCGCATACCGGCATCGAGATGCGCCACGTGCCCTACCGCGGCGCCAGCCAGGCCGCGCTGGACACCGCGGGCGGACAGACCAACGTCACCTTCCAGGGCATCGCCACCGTGGCCGCGCTGGTGAAGTCGGGCAAGCTGCGGCTGATCGGCGTCACGGCGCAGAAGCGCCACCCCGAGCACCCCACCGTGCCGACCTTCGAGGAGGTGGGCATTCCGCCCGGCTTCAACTACAGCACCTGGTTTGCGCTCACGGCGCCCAAAGGCACGCCGAAGGACATCGTCGACCGCCTGCAGCGTGAAGTGGTCAAGGCGCTGGCCGACCCCGAGGTGAAGGAACGCTACGCCGCGCTGGGCCTGGTGCCCGACGGCAACACGCCCGAGCAGCTGCTGGCGCTGACACGCGACCAGCTCGCGCGTTACGGCAAGGTGATCCGCGACAACAACATCAAGGCCGAGTGACGGCCGACCCGCATCGACACACGGCCCGCCGACGCGGGCCGTTTCATTTGCGGACGGCCACGGGCGCCGACGACGACGGCCGGCGGCGGCCGCGAGAGCGGAGCCCGGCGCTAGGTTAGGCGCCTGGGCTGCCCACCGCCACCGGCGTGAAACCCGCCTCGGCGATGGCCTCGCGCAAGGCCTCGGCGTCGGCGGTGGCCGGCTCGATCTCGACGCGGTGGCTGGCCAGGTCGATCTGCACCTGCGCCTGCGCATCCAGCGCCTTGACGGCCTGGGTGATGGTGCCGACACAGTGGCCGCAGCTCATGTCCTGGACTTCGAAGGTGATCATCGGGGTCTCCATGGGGGCCGGTTCGGCGCAGAGCATACTGTGGGCCGCCGCCCGCCACGCCGGCCTGTCCAGCGCGTCGCCGCACCCGCCCACGATGCCCCCGCCGAACGCCCCCGCCGCCACGACGCCGCTGCAACTGCAGGTCACCGGCATGACCTGCGCGTCCTGCGCCGGCCGGGTCGAGAAGGCGCTGCTGAAGGTGCCGGGCGTGGCCACGGCGCAGGTCAATCTGGCCACCGAGCGCGTCAGCGTCGAGATGGCGGCAGCCGACCCTGCGTTGCTGCAGGCTGCCGTGCTGAAAGCCGGTTACGGCGTCGTGACGGCCGAGACCACGCTGCAGGTCGAAGGCATGACCTGCGCGTCGTGCGTGGCGCGTGTCGAGAAGGCCCTGGCCAGGCTGCCCGGCGTGCTCTCGGTATCGGTCAATCTGGCCACCGAGCGCGCCACCGTGCGGGCGCTGTCCACCGTGCCGGTGGCCACGCTTCGTGCCGCGGTGCTGAAGGCCGGCTACGCCGCGCGCGACGTGGCATCGGCCGCCCCGGCCACCGGTGCCGCACTGCCGGCCTGGGCCGCCCCGGCCGCGGGCGCGCTGCTCACGCTGCCGCTGGTGGCGCCCATGCTGCTGGCGCCCTTCGGCCTGCACTGGATGCCCCCCGGCTGGGTGCAGCTGCTGCTGGCCACGCCGGTGCAGTTCGGGCTGGGCTGGCGCTTCTACCGCGCCGGCTGGAAGGCCGTGCGTGCCGGCGCCGGCAACATGGACCTGCTGGTCGCGCTGGGCACCTCGGCGGCCTACGGGCTTTCGCTGTGGCTGCTGTTCAGGCATGCCGGGCACGGCACACCGCACCTGTACTTCGAGGCTTCGGCCGCCGTCATCACGCTGGTGTTGCTGGGCAAGTGGCTGGAAGGTCGCGCCAAACGCCAGACGGCCGACGCCATCCGTGCGCTGAACGCGCTGCGCCCGGCCACGGCGCGTGTGCTGCGCGATGGCGGCGAGATCGAACTGCCGGTGGGCGAGGTGCGCGTCGGCGACCTGGTGGTGGTCAGGCCGGGGGAGCGTCTGCCGGTCGATGGCGAAGTCATCGCCGGGCGCAGCCATGTCGACGAATCGCTGATTACCGGCGAAAGCCTGCCGGTGGCCAAGGCCGTGGGTGAGTATGTCACCGGCGGCGCCATCAACGGCGAAGCGGCGCTGACCGTGAAGACGCTGGCCGTCGGCACCGAGACGACGCTGGCGCGCATCATCCGTCTGGTCGAATCGGCGCAGGCGGGCAAGGCGCCCATCCAGCGCCTGGTCGACCGCGTGAGTGCCGTCTTCGTGCCGGTGGTGCTGGGCATCGCGCTGCTCACCTTCGTCGGCTGGCTGCTCGTCGACGGACAGTGGGAAGCGGCGCTCATCAACGCCGTGGCGGTGCTGGTCATCGCCTGCCCCTGCGCGCTGGGCCTGGCCACGCCGACCGCCATCATGGCCGGCACCGGCGTGGCGGCGCAGGCCGGCATCCTGATCAAGGACGCCGAGGCGCTGGAAGTGGCGCATGCCGTGAACACCGTGGTCTTCGACAAGACCGGCACGCTGACCGAGGGCCGGCCGACGCTGGTGGCCGTGCAGCCCGCCGAAGGCGGGCCGACGGCCGACGGGTTGCTGCGCCTGGCCGCGGCGCTGCAGCAGCACAGCGAACACCCGCTGGCCCGGGCGGTGCTCGACCGCGCACGGGCCGACGGGCTGGCCGTGCCCGCCGCATCGGACACCCGCGCCCTGCCCGGCCGCGGCCTGCAGGGCCAGGTCGACGGCCGGCCGCTGGCCCTGGGCAGCAGCCGCTGGCTGCGTGAACAGGGCCTGCCCGCCGGCACGCTGGAGGCCAACGCCGCGGCGCTGGAAACCGCAGGCCGCACCGTGTCGTGGCTGGTCCAGCCGGCCGCTGCCGGCGGCGGCGCACCGGCCCGGCTGCTGGGGTTGCTGGCCTTCGGCGACACCGTCAAGCCGGCGGCGCGCGACGCCGTGGCACGGCTGCACGCACTGGGCGTGAAGACCGTGATGCTCAGCGGCGACAACCGCGGCAGCGCCGAGGCGGTGGCGCGTGAACTCGGCATCGACGACTGCCGCGCCGAGGTGCTGCCCGGCGACAAGGCCGCCGCGGTGCAGGCGCTGCGCGCCGACGGTCGCACCGTCGCGATGGTCGGCGACGGCATCAACGATGCCCCCGCGCTGGCGGCCGCCGACGTGGGCATCGCGATGTCCACCGGCACCGACGTGGCGATGCAGACCGCCGGCATCACGCTGATGCGCGGCGACCCGCGGCTGGTGGCCGACGCGCTGGACGTCTCGCGCCGCACCGTGGCCACCATCCGGCGTGGCCTGTTCTGGGCCTTTGCCTACAACGTGGTGGGCATCCCGCTGGCCGCCGCGGGCCTGCTGAGCCCGGTGATCGCCGGCGCCGCGATGGCGCTGTCCAGCGTCAGCGTGGTGGCCAATGCGCTGACGCTGCGGCGCTGGAAGGCGGCAGCCAGGACGGCGGCACAGGCGCCCACGCCACCGGCGCCGCCCGATGTGCCGCAGGCCGACGCCAGCCCGCACACGGCGCGGGCTTGAGCACTGCGCCGGCGGGGCGCCCAGGGTGCAGGGCCGGATCGCGGGCAGGGGTCAGTGCCGTTTCAACGGTAGGACCGGTAGACCCGCGTGCCGCCACCGGCCGCGACCAGCAGCACGTCATAGGGGTCGCGACGGCCCCCGTACGCCGGCCCGTCCATGCCGGGGGAACCCACGGGCATGCCCGGCACGGCCAGCCCGATGGCCGCCGGCCGCTCCTTCAGCAGGCGCAGGACCTCGCGTGCCGGCACATGGCCTTCCAGCGCGTAGCCGCCCACCAGCGCGGTGTGGCAGGAGCCCAGCGCCGCGCTGAAACCCACCCGTGCACGCACCGCGGTGTTGCCGGTGTCGTGGACCCGGATGCGGAAGCCGTGCGCCCGCATGTGCGTGATCCAGTCGCCGCAGCAGCCGCAGCTGGGGCTCTTCCAGACTTCGACCAGCGGCCCGGCGGCAGCCGCGGCGCCGCCGGCCCGGCCGGCGCCGGCCAGCAGGCCGGCACCCGCCTGCAGCAGCAGGCGGCGACGGCAGCCCACGACGGGCGGTGCGGCAAGGGGGTTCAAGGTGGGCATGTTCACGCTCCGCGGACCTGGATGCGGCCGACCATGCCGGCCTGGTAGTGGCCGGCGATCAGGCAGGCGAACTCGAAACCGCCGGCGCGGTTGAAGGTCCAGACGATCTGGCCGGTCTGGCCGGGCGCGACGTGGGCCATGTAGGGCTCGTCGTGTTCCATGCCCGGGAACTTCACCATCAACTCGGCGTGCCTGGCGTTCTCGGCCGCGGTGCCGATGACGAACTCGTGCATCACCTTGCCGTTGTTGCGGATCACGAAGCTGATCGTCTCGCCCACCCGAACCTCGATGCGGTCCGGCGTGAAGCGCATGTTGTCGGCCATGCCCACGGTGATGCTGCGCGCGGCGTGCTTCGCGTCGCCGGCGATGCCCCAGTCCTTCTGCTCCCTGACGACCGGGCCGGCCGCGGGCGCGTGCGGCTTGTCGGCATGGGCCCGCACCGGCGTGCCGAGCACGGGCAGCATGGCGGCGGCGCTGGCCGCCGCCATGCGCCCCAGGGCGGTGCGGCGGGCGGGCAGGCGCGTGGTGGGTTGCGGGGTTTCGCTCATGGCGCTCTCCTGGGGTGGTGGTGATAGGGGGCTGTCGGCCGCAAGGGCGGTCAGGGGGCGGCCGGGTGTCTCGGCGGCACGGGTGTCCTGGGTAGCCTCAATGGCCCGCGTGGCCGCCCGAGGGCTTGCGCACCTTGACCTCGACCTCGGTCTTCGGCCGCGCCACGGGTGGCAGCGAGGTCGCCCCCTCGGCCCTGACGCGCGCCGGCTCGCCCAGCGCGCCCGTCCACTCGTAGGCCACCGTGCCGGGCGGGTGCCGAAACCAGCCCGGGTCGCCGTAGTCGCCGGGCTTCTGGTCACGTCGCACCTTGACGATCGAGAACATGCCGCCCATGCCCACGGCACCGAAGGGGCCCTGCCCGGCCATCATGGCCGCGGTGTTGTCGGGCAGCGGCATCTCCATCTCGGTCATGTCCTTCATGCCGCGCTCGCCCATCACCATGTAGTCGGGGATCAGCCGGGTGATCTGCCGCGCCACGCCCGAGTGGTCGACGCCGATCATCGTCGGCACGTCGTGGCCCATCGCGTTCATCGTGTGGTGGCTCTTGTGGCAGTGGAAGGCCCAGTCGCCTTCTTCGTCGGCGAGGAAGTCCAGCTGCCGCATCTGCCCCACGGCGATGTCCGCCGTCACCTCGTACTGGCGCGTGCTCTTCGGCGTCGGCCCGCCGTCGGTGCCGGTGATCAGGAACTCGTGGCCGTGCAGGTGGATCGGGTGGTTGGTCATCGTCAGGTTGCCGACACGGATGCGCACCTTGTCCATGTGCCGCACGTTCAGGCTGTCGATACCGGGGTAGATGCGGCTGTTCCAGCTCCAGAGGTTGAAGTCGAGCATGGTCATGATCTTCGGCGTGTAGCTGCCGGGGTCGATGTCGTAGCTGTTGAGCAGAAAGACGAAGTCGCGGTCGACCTCGTCGATCAGCGGGTGTTTTCCCTTCGGGTGGGTGATCCAGAAGCCCATCATGCCCATCGCCATCTGCACCATCTCGTCGGCGTGCGGGTGGTACATGAAGGTGCCGGGGCGGCGCGCGACGAATTCGTAGACGAAGGTCTTGCCCGGCGGGATGCCGGGCTGCGTGAGGCCGGTGACGCCGTCCATGCCGTTGGGCAGGCGCTGGCCGTGCCAGTGCACGCTGGTCAGCTCGCCGAGCTTGTTGGTGACGAAGATGCGCACGCGGTCGCCTTCGACGACCTCGATGGTCGGCCCCGGGCTCTGGCCGTTGTAGCCCCACAGGTGGGCCTTGAAGCCGGGCGTCATCTCGCGCACCACGGGCTCGGCGACGAGGTGGAACTCCTTGACGCCCTGGTTCATGCGCCAGGGCAAGGTCCAGCCGTTGAGCGTGACCACCGGGTTGTAGGGCCGGCCCGTGCCGGGCAGCAGCGGCGGCGCGGTGTCGGCCGTGGTCTGGATGACGGGTTCGGGCAAGGCGGCCATGGCCACCTTGCTGACGGCGGCGGCCGAGACGGCGGCGGTGATCGCGCCGGCCCCGCCGAGGAAGTTTCTGCGCTTGAGCATGTCGGGTCTCTCTGGGGTTCAGTGGCCGGCAGCGGCGGCTTCGGGCGCTGCGGCGGGGCTGCCGGTCATCGCGCTGCCGCCCAGGCCGGGCTTGCCGATGAGCGCCATCTCCAGGTCGGCCTGCGCCAGCCAGAAGTCGCGCAGCGCGTCGATGGCGGCATTCACGCTGGCGATCTGCACACGGGCATCGGCCAGCAGTTCGAACACGCCGATGAGCATGCCGTTGTAGCGCAGCACGTTCTCTTCGGCGATGCGCTGCCGCAGCGGCACGATCTCGTCGCGGTGGTGGCGCGCGATGTCCCAGGCGCTGCGCAGGTTGCCGTAGGCCTCGCGCACCTCGGAACGCGCGTTGACGGCGGTCTCGGCGGCGCGGTGCACGGTCTGCATGTACACCGCCTCGGCACGCGCGACGCGCGCATCGCCCCAGTCGAAGAGCGGCAGTTCGATCTCGAGCTCCCAGCCGCGCTGCGTCGGCCCTTCGTTCGACGCGTTGCGCATCAGCCCCAGTTCCAGCACGTTGACGAAGCGCGTCACGCGTGTCAGGCCGAGGTTGCGCGCCGTGTGCTCGGCGGCCAGCCGCGCGCCCTGCACGTCCAGGCGCTGGGCCATGGCCAGGCGCTCGATGTGGGGTTGCTCCGCCGGTTCGGGCGGCAGCGCGGGCAGGCGTTCGGGCAGCGTGAAGTTGGTCTGCGCACCCCACAGGCCCATCAGCCGCGTGAGCCTTTCGCGCGTGGCGCGCCGGGCCTGCTGTGCCCGCGCGTGGTTGAGTGCGGCGTCGGCATGAAAACCCTGTTCACGCGCCTGCTGCAGCTTGTTGAAATTGCCCACCGCGGCCATGCGGCGCGCCAGCTCGGCGCCGGCCTCGGCGGCCTGCATCACCTGGCCGGTGTAGCGCACGGTCTCTTCGGCGGCCACCGCCATCACCCAGGCCTTGCGCGTGTCGGCGGCCACCTCCAGCACGCGCCCGGCCACCGCGGCCTGCACCTGTTCGAAGCGGCGCTGCTCCAGCGGCCGCACCAGCGGCAGCGCCAGCCAGCGTGCCAGATTGACGTGCAGGCCGCGCTCGATCTCGCGTTCGTCGCCCTGGCGGCTGCGACCGAAGCTGAAGCCCGGGTTCGGCAGACGGCCGGCCTGCACGATCTCGGCCCCGGTGATGCCCAGGTCCTGGAAGGCGGCCTGCAGCCCGCGGTTGTTCAGCAGCGCCACCTGCACCGCGTCGTCGGCGCTCAGCGGCCGGGCCAGCAGCGCGTCGACACGCGGCTGCAGCGCCTGCTGCTCGGCCTCGGTCCGGGCGGGCACCAGGTCCTTGCCCAGCCGGGACTGGGCCGCCTGCTGCACGGGGCCGAAGCCGCCGTCGGGGCTGAACGACGCACAGCCGCCCAGCAGCAGGGCTGTCAGCAGCAGCCCCAGCCGGTGCGGCCACGGACGGCGGCGCGGCGCGTGGTGCCGGGCGGTCATGGCCGTGCTCCGGCCGGCGCGGAAGCGGGCGCCGGAGCGGGCGCGGCAACGGGCGCGGACGCCGCGGCTTGCGACGCCTGCGGTGGCTCGGGGGCATGGGCTTGCCGCGTGTAGACGCGCCAGCCACCGATGCGCGCGACGGTGTCGTTGGCGTCGCGCCAGGAGCCGACCGGCGTGTCACCGAGGCGGCGGTAGCGCCCGAACGCCGAGGCATGCGTGACGGCCGGTACGGCCGCGGCAGCATTCAGCACCTCGGGCAGGCGGTGGGTCGTGCGCTCGACGGCCCCGCCCTCGGCGATGGCCGGCAGCGGACAGGCCAGCACGGCGGCCAGCGCCAGGGCCGGACAGGCGGCCGGCAGGTGGTGCGTGACGACGGGGTGGATTTGCGCAGGGACGAGGGGCATGACAGGGTACTCGGCAGAAGACGCTGGGCCGTCGGCAGCCCGGCAGGCAGGCGGCCGGGACAGGGCGGAACGTGCGCCCGGCCGGTGACGGTCATGCCCCGTGAGGCACGCCGTCCGTCCGGGCGTCAGGGGGCGTCGGCTCGGGGCGGACGCTCGGGGCCGGCAACGGCAGCGCTGGCCAGCCGAAGGGCTTGCGTCCCGACGCATGCACGCAGGGCTTCGGGCGTGCCCAGCAGGGGCGGCGCGGCAGGCAGCGCAGGCGCGGCACCACAGGCCGCGCAGTCGCCGCAGCGCTGGCCGGCGTCGTGGCCGGTCGTGTGCCCGGGGGCGTCGGTGCCGGCCGCGTCGGGCTCGGCCCCCGCATGGCAGGGTTGCGCGGCGGCGACGATCTCGTCGCTCACGGCGACCGTCTGCGGCGGTGACCCGTCACATCGCATCAGGCAGCCGGCGGCCAGGCTCTGCAAGGGCAGAACGAGCACCAGGCACCAGATGAAGAACCGCCTCGTCAGACGCGACATGCGGCAACTCTAGCGCAGGCCGGCCGTGCCCGTTCCGGGTGGGTCATCGGGCGCGGCGCCCGTGGAAACGGCCTCCGGCCGGGCGCGACCGGGCGCGACCTGGTGCTCAGTGCTGCAGTTCGCGCAGCTGGAGGCTGTCGGGGGCGACGGCGTTGCGGACGGCGGGCCGCGTGGCCTCGCGCTCCAGCACACGCGCCGAGGGCGAGTTCAGTTCACCCTGCATTTCCACGGCCGCGGTGCCCGGCGCCAGGTTGCCCAGCGCGGCATAGGCCGCCGCCAGCGCGTCGTCGTCGGTGCTGTCCTGCACCTCCACCGCAGGCGCTGCGGGCAGCGTGTCCATCACGGCGGCGGTGCGATGGACCTCGTCCTCGTCGGCCGCGTTGCGGTGGTCGCGGTCGATGATGGCCACCGCCATCTTCGAGCGCAGGCTCGCCAGACCCACCGGCGACCAGTTCGTGACCAGGCCCTCGAACTGCGACAGCGCACGCTCCATCACGTCCACCGGCAGCTTGTGCAGCGCCTTCAGCCCATGCTTGCCGATGGCGTGTTCGACGAAGACGAGGTGACGCAGCGCCTGGCGCGTCTCGGGCAGTTCGTCCAGCAGTTCGGCCAGTTGCTGGCGCATCAGCGCCAGTTCCTGCTTGGCCAGCCGCGCCGCTTCCTGTTCGCGCGTGGGCTGCTTGGCCGCCGCGGGCGCCTGCTGCAGCACCAGCTTCACGCCGTCGTCGGCGCGCTTGATTTCCACGTCGTGCGTGAAGAAGGCGGTGACGCCCCGGCTCACGCGTTTCAGCAGGCTGGGCCTGGAGGACTTGAGTGCAGCGCTCATGTCGGTGTGGCTGCCGATGACGGGCAGGCGAGGAGGCAAGGCATCGGGCAGATCGAAACGCACATGTCGTCCATTTCGACCATTCTGCGGGCGCATTGAGGCGGGCTTGTGACCAAAGGCATCACCCGGTCAGGCGGGCCGCGGCGGGCAGCTGCGGGCCGGGGCTTCAGGCGATGCAGGTGCGGTTCTTGCCCGTGCGCTTGGCTTCGTAGAGCGCCTCGTCGGCGCGTGCCAGGCAGGTCTGCAGCGCTTCGCCGGCGCGCCACGCCGTGACACCGCCGGAAAAGGTGACGAAGACCTCGCGGCCGTCGTGCAGGAAGAGCGCTTCGCTCAGGCTGCGCTGCAGGCGTGTCAGCACCTGCTGCGCCTCGGTCACCTCGATGCCCGGCAGCAGCACGACAAATTCCTCGCCGCCGAAGCGCGCGAGGTGGTCGACGGGGCGCAGGCGTTCGCGCACCGCGGCGGCCAGGGTCTTCAGCGCCACGTCGCCCGCGGCGTGGCCCAGGCTGTCGTTGAGCTTCTTGAAGTTGTCGATGTCGATCAGGCCCACCGCCAGCCCGGCGCCGCCGGCACCCTGCTCGCGTGCGGCACGCGCACTTTCGGCCTCGAAGGCCTGGTCCAGGCCGCGGCGGTTGGCCACCTGGGTCAGCGCGTCGGTGGAGACTTCCTCGGACAGGCGGCGCAGTTCCCCTTCGAGTTCACGCACCCGCGCTTCCATTTCGCTGGCGCGGGCCTGGTCGGCCTGCAGACGCTGCTGCGACTGGCCCACCGCCGACTGCACCGCACGCGTGTCGTGCAACAGCGACTTGACGACTTCGGCCAGGCCTTCGAGGGTGTCGGCGCGCTCGATGGCCGCGGCATGGGCGGCGGTGGCCTGCTGGAAGCGGCCCGCCTGGTCGCCCAGTTCGCCCACTTCGAGCAGCATGTCGTGGATCAGCTGCTTGAGCGCGTCGCGCGCGGCCTGGCGTTCGCCGCGCAGACGCTGCTGCTGGCGGCGCGTGTCGGCCAGCAGCGCGCCGGCGGCGCGCAGGCCGCGCGAGTCCAGCCCGTCGTGCTGGCCCAGCGCGGCCTGCAGCGCCTGGCACTGGCCACGCGCCCAGCTGTCGTCCTCGGCCAGCTCGGTGAGGCCGGCCGTCAGCTCGCGGCACAGGTTCGTGAGCTCGTCGAGCAGCCGGTGGCGGCCGACGAACAGCCGCCGGGCCTGCACGCAGACCGACTCGATGGCCGCCGCGCATGCCGGCGTGGCGCCGTCGCTGGCCAGCTCATCGGCCAGGCGCGCCAGTTCACCGGCCAGGCGTTCGGCCAGCGGCAACGCCGGCGGCAGCGCGGCACGCACGGTGCCGACGAGCCCCGCAGCCACCGGTGGCCAGGCGCCGGCGCCGGCGCCGGCTTCGCTGCGCCGCGTGGCCTCGGCCGGCGGATCGTCGATGCCGGTCTGCGCCGGGTCGCCGGGCTGGTCGGTTTCCCAGGCTGCCAGCAGCGACTGCAGGCGCTGCAGCAGCCGCTGCGCGTCGCTGCGGCTGCCGTCGAAGACACGCTTGAGGCTGTCCTTGCGCCGCGCCGTCGTCCACTGGCGGCCGCTGCGGTCGAGGTTGCGCGCCAGCCGTTCGCACAGCGCCGCCCAGGCCGCGAGCTGGGCCCGGGCCTGCGCCTGCACTTCGGCATCGCCATCGCTGCCGGCCGGGCGCGCGCCGGGCGGCGGCTGGCCGGCCTCTTCGGCATAGGCGCGGGCGTAGTTCTCGGGCGTGGGTTCGAGCTGCGCCTGGGCCAGCCGGCGCAAGGCCCCCTTGGCCAGCGTGGCCGCCGCAAGCGCGCTGCCCTGAGCGGCCGCCGGCGCAGGCGCCGCATCCCGCGGCGGCAGCGGGGCCGGGCGTGCCAGGCTCACGACCGGTGCAGCCTGGCCGTATAAGCCCGGCCACCGTCCGCCGCGGCCTCGTCCTCGGCGACGTCGCCGATCCAGGGCGCCTTGCGCGGCAGCACGGTCTGTTCGAGCCAGCGCTGCAGGTCGTCGGGCGGCACGGCGCGGCTGAACAGGAAACCCTGCATGACCACGCAGCCCAGGCGGTGCAGCACCTCCATCTGGCGCAGCGTCTCCACACCTTCGGCGACGACCCGCAGGCCGAGCGAACGCGCCAGCGCGATGATGGCCGTGACCACCGCACTGCTCTGCGGCGTGATGCCCAGGTCGCGCACGAAGCTGCGGTCGATCTTCAGTTCGCTGATCGGCAAAGTCGTCAGGTAGGCCAGCGACGAATAGCCGGTGCCGAAGTCGTCGATGGAGATCTCGACGCCGATCTCGTTCAGGCGGTGCAGCGCCGGGATCACGTTCTGCAGGTCCTTCATCAGGTTGCTCTCGGTGATCTCGAGCTGGATCACGCGGTGCGGCACGTTGAAGGCGGTGACGCACTGGTGGATGTGCTCGACGAGGTCGCTGCGCTCGAACAGCCGGCTGGGCAGGTTGACGGCGATGGCGTCGGCGAATCCGAAGCTGTCCTGCCAGACGCGGGCCTGGCCGGCGGCCTGGCGCAGCGCCCATTCCGACAGCGGCACGATGAGCCCCGTGTCCTCGGCCAGCGGGATGAAGTCGCCCGGCGGCACCAGCTTGCCACCCCGCTGCCAGCGCATCAGCGCCTCGGCGCCCACCATGCGCGCGCCGCGCACGTCGATCTTCGGCTGGTAGTGCAGCACCAGCTCATCGCGCTCGATGGCCTTGTGCAGCGCGGTCTCGAGCTCGAGCTTCTCGCGCCCGCGGCCGGCCAGCTGCGGGCTGTAGACGGCCGAGTTGTTGCGGCCCTGCGCCTTCACCGAATACATCGCGACGTCGGAATTGCGCAGCAGGTCGACCACCGTGTTGCCGTCGCGCGGGAAGATGGCCACGCCGACGCTGGCGGTGACGAAACATTCCTGGCCGCTGACGAAGATGGGGTCGCGCAGCGCGCTCAGCACACGTTCGGCCACACGTTCGGCGTCGGCGTCGGACGTGACCTCGGGCAGCAGCGCCACGAACTCGTCGCCGCCCAGGCGACCCACGGCTTCCAGCGCGCGGTGCGAACGGGCGCCGGCGGCCTCGATCTGGCCGTCCATCACCTGGTCGCTGTGGCGCACGCAGGCGCGCAACCGGCGCCCGACCTCGACCAGCAGTTCGTCGCCGGCGCCATGGCCCAGCGTGTCGTTGATGATCTTGAAGCGGTCCAGGTCGATGAGCAGCAGCGCGCACTGGTGCTGCATGCGGCGCGCGTGTTCCAGCGCCCTTTCGGCGCGCCAGATCAGCTGGCGCCGGTTCGGCAGCCCGGTGAGCGCGTCGAAGTTGGCCAGCTCGCGGATCTTGTCCTCGGCGGCACGGCGGTCGGTCACGTCCTGCACGATGCCGCTGTAGCCGACGCCGTGGCCGTGCTCGTTGAACTCGGGCTCGGCTTCGGCGTGGATGATGCGCTGGCGGCCGTCGAAGAGCACGATGGGCACGTCGGTGGCCAGCACCGACGCGTGGCGCATCACCTCGTGCAGCAGGCGCAGGAAGGTGCGGCGGGCCTCCTGCGGCACCATGCGCAGCAGCACGCGCAGCGTCACGCGCTCGTGCGGGCCGAAGCCGAAGACGCGCAGCGCCTCGGGCGACATCAGCAGCCCGCCTTCGGTGCGCCGCCAGTCGAAGCTGCCCATGCGCGCCAGGTCCTGCGCGCGCGCCAGCTTGGCGCGGTTGCGCTCGAGCTCGATGCGCGTGCGCGATGCCCGCAGCAGGTAGTGCAGGCGCCCGGCCAGCAGGCTCCACTGCGTGGCCTTGACGAAGAAGTCGGTGGCGCCGGCCTGGTAGGCGCGGGTGATGGACGCGTCGTCTTCCAGGCCGGTGAGCATCAGCACCGGCACGTTCTCGAAGCCGGGCGTGCGGCGCAGGCGGCGGCAGGTGGCGAAGCCATCCAGGCCCGGCATCATCGCGTCGAGCACGATGAGGTCGGGCATCCAGTCGCGCAGCAGCTCCAGCGCCTGCTCGCCGCCGCTGGCCTCGACGATCTTGAAGCCGCGTTCGCGCAGCGCCAGCGCCGTGAGCAGCAGGTTGACCTCGTCGTCGTCGACGAGCAGCACCTCGGGCTCGGCCGTATGGCTGGCGTCGGCGTAGGGGTGCGTGGCGGTCATCGGCAGGGGCGGCGTCACTGGCGCAGCATAGCCTCAACTGCCACCAGCGCAGCCCGCCCGGCGTCCAGCAAGCGTTCGATATCACCGGCCAGGGAACCCGATTCGCCGTTGCGCAGCCGGTACTCGACTTCGGCGCAGGTCCGCGCCAGCGCCAGCGCGCCGACGCTGGCCGCGCTGGACTTCAGCGTATGGGCCACGCTGGCCACCACCGCGGCGTCGCCGCCATCGCGCTGCGCCTCGAGCTGGCCGAGCAGACGGCGCAGCGAGTTCTCGAAGGCCTTGAAGACGCGCTCGACGACCCCGTGCCGGCCGTCGGGATCGAGTTCCCGCAGCCGCGCCAGGGCGGCGGCGTCGAGTTGCACCGTGTCGGGCGCCGGTGGCGTTGGAGGCATGTTCACGGTCTTGTCCGGCTCGTCTGGCCCGCCGGCCGGGTACCGGAGGCGCTTGAACGTAGATGTCGGCGGGGCACCGGGGAACTTGAGACGGGCGCGACGGGGCCGCTCCGTACAATTCCCGCATGCTCACATCGTGCCACGGCAGCCGATCCGAAGCCGCCCGGCCTGGCACGTGCTGCGTGACGGCCCTGCGGCGCGTGTCCGGGCTGGCACTGCTGCCGGGCACCGCCTTGGGCGCCGACGGCAGCACCGGTGGCGTGGCGCTGGCGTTGGTGGCGCTGCTGGCCCTGGCGGCCATGGCCGTCGTGGCCTACCTGCTCGGGGCCGCGCGCACGCGGCTGCGCAGCGAACGTGCGCTGCGCGAAGCCCGCGCCGAAGCGCGCGTGCAGACCCAGCTGCTGGAAGGGCTGCCCTGGCAGACCGACGCGCTGCACCGGCCCGTCGTCGCGGGCGACGCCACCGATGCCCTGCTCGCCCACCCCGAGGTGCAGGCCCGGCTGCGTTCGCGACGGGCCTTCGCCGACCTGCAGGTGACGCTGGACGGCCCACGGCAGGGCAGCCGGGTCTGGCAGCTGCGCGCCGTGCCCCGCCAGGACGATCTCGGCGCCTTCAGCGGCCATGCCGGCACCGCCAGGCCGATGGACGGCACGCAGGCCGGCCACGCCGGCGCGGCGGCCCTGCTGCCGCTGCTCGAACTGCACCCCGTCGCGGCACTGCTGGCCGTCGACGACGGCACGGGCTGGCGGCTGCAGGGTGCCAACGCCGCCGCACAGGCGCTGTGGCCGCGCCTGAAGGCCGGCGCCGCACTGCCGGCCGCGCTGGACGGCCTGCCCGACGCCGCGGCAGCCGTGTTCACCGACGACGCGGCCGCGGCCGAACTGCGCAGCGCCGACTGGCAGGCGCTGCGCGGCGCACCGCTGCCGGGCGGCGGGCGCACGCTGGTGCTCGCGCGGCGGCCGGCGCCGGCGGCGGCCGATGCCGCGCAGGCCGCACGCGCGGCGGAAAGCGACAGCTTCAGCTTCACCGTCTCGCACGACCTGCGTGCGCCCATCCGCGTCGTCGAGGGCTTCACGCGCATCGTGAAGGAAGACTACGGCCGCCTGCTCGACCGCGTCGCCAACGACCACCTCGACCGCGTGCTGGGCGCCGCGGCGCGCATGAACCTGATGATCGACGCGCTGCTGACGCTGGCGCGGCTGTCCACGCAGCCGCTGACGCGCCAGCCGGTGAACCTGTCGCAGCTGGCCGCCTACGTCGCCGACGAACTGCGCCGCGGCGCCCCCGAACGCGAAGCCGACATCGAGATCGAACCCGGGCTCACGGCCCAGGGCGACCCGACGCTGCTGCGCCTGGTGCTCGAGAACCTGCTGGGCAACGCCTGGAAATACAGCGCCCGCTGCGCCCGGGCCCGCATCACGCTGTCGGCGGTGCCGCACGAAGGGGGCGTGGCCTACGTCGTGCGCGACAACGGTGCCGGCTTCGACATGCGCGCGTCCGACCGCCTGTTCGGGCTCTTCCAGCGCCTGCACAGCGCCAGCGAGTACCCGGGCACAGGGGTCGGGCTGGCGTCGGTCAAGCGCATCGTGCAGCGCCACGGCGGCGACATCTGGGCCGAGGCCGAACCCGGCCGCGGCGCCGCCTTCACCTTCACGCTGGCCGGCTGAGCTACAGCGCCGAACGCGCCAGTTCCTCGACGGCGCCCAGCAGCCGCTCGGCCTGGGCCGCCACGGCCAGCTTCTGGTCGGCGGCCAGGCGCTGCAGGCGCGCCCAGGCTTCGGCGCGGGGCAGCGAGTAGCGGTGCATCAGCACGCCCACGGCCAGCGGCACGGGGTCGGCCAGCACACCGGCGGCGGCCGGCACGGCGGCCGCCCGCGGCGCCAGCGCGGCCGCGGTGCCCGGCCCGGCGCCGCTGCGCACGCGCGCCAGCGCGGCCTCGACCGCGGGCACGATCTGCCCCACGTCCAGCGGCTTGATGAGGTAGTCCAGTGCCCCCAGGGCCTCGACCTGGCGGCGCGTCGGCTCGTCTGCGAAGGCCGACAGGAACAGGAAGGGGATGCCGTAGGCGTCGCGCAGCGTCTCGGCGACGTCGAAGCCGCTCTTGCCTTCCATGCGGATGTCCAGCAGCGCCAGCACCGGGCGGTGTTCGCGCGCCAGCAGGATGGCGTCGTCGCCGTTGTCAGCGTCGATGACGTCGTAGCCGGCCTGCGCCAGCCCATGCGTCACGGTCGCCAGCACCAGCCGGTCGTCGTCGACGACGAGGACCTTGCCGCTGCTGGCCGGGGCTGCGTTCATGGCGCCGATTGTGGCCCATCGGGCGACGGCGGCGGCAGCACGCCCGGGGGCCGCAGTTCCAGCCGCGCCACCACGTCGTCGCCTTCCTGCGCCAGCGCCATCGTCGCGCTGCGCCGCGGCAGCAGCGCGCGCACGAGGCCCAGGCCCGAGATCGCGCTGCGCCGCGCGTCGAGCTCGAAGCCCGGCGGCAGCGTGGCGCGGCTGGCGATGGTGATGTGCACCACCTCGCCCTGCACACGCAGGCTGCAGCGCACCTCGGCGCCCTGCCCGTGCTTGATGGCGTTGGTGAAGAGTTCGTTGAGCGTCAGCGCCACCGGGATGGATTCGGCCTCGGGCAGCAGGTGCCCCGGTTCGAGCCCGTGCTCGCCCTCGACGGCCACGTTGATGCTGCGGCCGAAGGTGCGCTGCACCGACTGCGCCACCGCGCGCAGCAGGCTGGCCAGCACCAGCGGACCGCTGGCCCCCACCTGCAGGCCGTAGACCTGGGCGATGGCCTGCACCTGGCCGACGGCCTCGGACAGGATGTCGGCCAGTTCGGGCCGCCGCGCGGCGTTCTGCTGCAGCAGCCCGGCCACACCCTGCAGGTTGTTCTTGATGCGGTGGTGCACCTCGCGCACCAGCACCTCGCGCTGCGCGATGGCCGCCTGCAGCCGGGCGCGCTCGGCGGCGCGCTGCTCGGTGACGTCGCTGGCCACCAGCAGCAGCTGCGTGCCGCCGCCGGCGCTGTCGTCCAGCGTCGTGATGCGGCAGTCCCAGACGCGCGCCGTGACCTCGGTGCCCTGGCCGTCGGGCGCAGCGTCGGCGCCGGGCTCGCGCCACTCGTGCTGCCGCGCCGCAGCGCCGGCCCGGGCCTGGCCCAGCCAGTCGCGCAGCGCCGCGGCCTGGGCCGGCGCGGCGCAGTCGTCCAGCGTCGCGCCCTGCAGCCCGTCCAGCGGCCGGCCGAAGAAGCTGGCGGCGGTCTGGTTGAGCTGCTGCACACGCAGCGTGGCGGCATCGAACAGCGCGATGGCAAGCGGCGCGGTCTCGATCACGCGCTGCAGCGAGGCCTGGGCCTGCGCGATGTGCACCTCGGCCTGGCGGCGGCGCTCGATGTCGAGCAGCGCGATCGTCATCTCGCGCCCGGCCTCGCCACGCCCCGTCAGCACGGCGTTGCCGACGACCCAGAACTCGCGCCCGTCGCGCGCCTTCAACCGGCACTCGAAGGTCTCGCTCTGGCCCTCGGCCAGGCGCTGCAGGCGGTCCATGCGGCGCAGCGGGTGGTCGGGCTCGGGCGTGGCGACGATGCTCATCGGCTCGCCGACGAAGTCGGCGAGCTCGCCGCCGAACATGCGCCGCGCCGAGCGGTTCATCCATTCGATGCCCTGGTCGGACACCGTGACGATGCCCACCAGCACCGAGTTCAGCACCGCGCGCGTGCGCTCGGCCTGGGCGGCCAGGGTCTCGCGCGAACGGCGGCGCTCGTCGATGTCGACGAAGCTGCAGATCACCGCGGCCTCGGGCTCGTCGGGGTTGACGGCGCGCACCGCCACCTGCACCCACAGCAGGCTGCCGTCACGGCGGCGCAGCCGGCGTTCGGCGCTGAAGCGGCCCTGCTCGCGCAGGCCCTGCGCGATGCGGGCCTCGAAGTCGACACAGGCGCGTGCGTCCTCGTAGAGCTCGACGGCGTCGAGCGTGCTCAGCTCGGGGCTGCTCCAGCCCGTCATCGCGGCCATCGCCTGGTTGGCGCGTTCGATGCGCGCGCCGCGCTGGTAGACGATGCCCACTTCCGAGAGGTTGAACATCAGCTCGCGGTCGCGCAGCAGCTGCTCCAGTTCGGCCTGCTGCTGCTTCAGCCGCGTGATGTCGCTCAGCACCGCCACGGCCTCGGCCTGCTCGCCGGCGGCCTGGGCGCGGCGCACCGACAGCGAATACCACTGCAGCGGCCCGTCGCCCAGCGCCAGCGAGAGCTCGGCCTCGAAGGGCTGGCCTTCGTCGAGCCGGGCCAGCGCGGCCACCGCCTCGCCCGCGCCCTGCTGCGCACCGACGCTGCGCGCGAAGATCTCTTCCAGCGAGGCCCCCGCGGCTGCGCCTGCCGCGAAGCCCAGCATGCGCTCGAAGCGCCGGTTGCAGCGCACCAGCACGGGCCCGCGCAGGTAGGCGATGCCGGCGTTGGAGCTGTCGAGGATGGTCGTCAGCTCGTGCAGCAGCTGCTCGTTGCGGCGCTGCGCGCTTTCCTGGTCGGTGACGTCCAGCGTCACCACCGAGGTGGTGGTGCGGCCGCCCGACAGCGCGCCGGGCTCCACCCGCGTGAGCAGCCAGCGCGGCCCGAGCTCGGGATGGCGCACGGCGTAGCGCACCTCGGTGCGCTCGCCGCTGCGCAGCGCCTTCTGCAGGCGTTCGAACTCGGGCAGCGAGGCCGGCTCGACGAGTTCGCGGCCGATGCCCTGCAGCACGCCCGGCTTGCGCTGGTCCGCCGCCGCGCCGGCGCCGGCGCGCGCCGGCGCGCGGCGCGGTTCGGGCGCCAGCCAGCCGCGGGTCGGGTCGAAGGTGGCCACGCCGATGCTGGCGGTGTCCATCAGCATGCCCATCTCCAGCTGCGCCAGGTCGCGGGCGTCCTCGGCACTGCGGTCCTGCACCACGGCCATCACGCGCCGGCCGCCGGGCTCGGCGGCCTGGCACACCAGGCGGGCGCTCAG
>Ga0154020_10001572_pt1 | contig 27985 bp, 14 predicted proteins | sample Klosneuvirus_201_FD_109709 | JGI IMG/M metagenome (GOLD analysis project Ga0154020, IMG submission 109709) | Active sludge microbial communities from wastewater, Klosterneuburg, Austria - Klosneuvirus_20160825_MG | ecosystem: Engineered > WWTP > Aerobic digester > Activated sludge | place...
ATACAGATACAGATACAGATACAGATACAGATACAGATACAGATACAGATACAGATACAGATACAGATACAGATACAGATACAGATACAGATACAGATACAGATACAGATACAGATACAGATAAGTTGAATTCTTCGCCAGCCGCACTTCGTTTATAATTCACACGGCCAGAAAGGAAGCTGTGGATTTTCTTGCGATTGTCCCCTCTCCCCCGCAATTGATTTTCCAGCTGGACACGTTTTCCACGGGGGGAGAGGGCTAGGGTGAGGGGGAAGAATCCACTGTTTTCTGGTTCATCCTATTCACTCCAAATCAGCCCCCTCATCCGGCCTGTCGGCCACCTTCTCCCCCTTGCCAGGGGGAGAAGGGACATCGAAAACGCTGCCTTTGAAAATACCTCAGTCTGGACCGCGTGAAGTATAACCCGAGCCAAAGGCAAGGCAATCGCTACGACCTCTTCGCCACTGGCTTTTGAAGTTCCGCATTGTTGGTTTCGTCTGTGTTTTTTGTAGCCCGAAGCGTCAGCGAGGCGATGTCAAGATCTGTATTCCCTTGCTTACGCAGCGGGTTTCCAAAATAGCCCAACTTCAAAACGGTCGGCTCGGGTTAAACGGACTCGCTTTCATCCCAGTTGCTTCCTGAACCGCGACAGACTCAGCCCAAGAATCGCGGCGGTGGAAACGATCAGCCCAATGACCGAGGGAATGATATCAATCAGCCCAGCGCCTCGCAGCACAATCGCGCGGAGGATTTCCAGATAATACGTCACCGGAATTGCGAACGTCGCCAGGTAGATCGGACCGGGCATTTCGCTGCGAGGAAACATGAATCCGGACAACAACACCGACGGCAGCATGATGATAAACGCAAACTGAATGGCTTGAAGCTGCGTCTTCGCCAGAGCCGACACCATCAATCCCAGTCCCAGCGCGCAGAGCAGAAACAGAAACGACAACGCCAACAGCAGGAGCAGATTGCCCTGAATCGGCACCTTGAAAAACCACACCATGACGTTCAGTACGATCAGGGTTTCGCCAAACGCCAGCACGGCGTAGGGCGTCAACTTTCCAAGCAATAGCCCGGCCTTGCCGACGGGTGTCACGAACAATTGTTCCAACGTTCCCAGTTCCCGCTCGCGGACGATGGCGAACGATGTCAGGAATAGTGTGACAAGTTGCAGAATGATGCCCACCAGTCCCGGCACGAAGAAGTGTGAGCTTTCGAGATTGGGGTTGAACAACAGCCGTGAACGCATCTCGATCGGGACCGAGGCCACTCCGGTTTCGTTGCGTGCCGGAACCACTGGCAGGTTTTGAACCATCAGACTGGCACGTCGCAGCGATAAATTTAATCCCAGGAGATTGGCTGTGTTCAGAGCCGTTGTCGCGACTTGAGAGTCGCTGCCATCGATGAGTACCTGGACCTGAACCTGTTCGCCCGCAAGGAGGCGGTCGCTGTAGTTCGCCGGAATCCGCAGGCCGACTTTCGCCGCGCCCGACCGCAGCGCGTGATCGAAGTCCTCATCCCGGAACACACGCGCTGTCACTCGAAACGTGTTCGTGTTCTTGAAAGCTTCGCGCAGTTCTCGCGCCTCCCGACGTCCGTCCAGATCCATCACAACCATGGGAATGTTTTTGATTTCAGTGTTGATGGCAAAACCAAAGACAACACATTGCAGGACCGGAACGATAAACGAAAAGAACAATGTCGTCGGTTCTCGCCGAATATGGGCAAATTCTTTAAGAAATACTGCCACGAATCCCGCCATGGACCGGATTCGCGCGGGGGTCTGAAACAGAGTTCGCTTCTCCGGCGATGTCGATTCTTTCGGCACTGGTTCGCGAGGTGGCAAGACGTGGACGGTGCCTGTCGATGCCGCCGTTGCAGGCTCATTCGAAGTGGACACAACTGGGGCCGCGTAGCTCAGCGTCCCCTGTTCGGCGGCTCGGCTGAGGGTCACGAAGACGTCTTCCAAAGACGGAGTAATCTGGCGTGAACTCACCGTTGTTTCAGGAAGTCCAAGCTGGCCGACCATCGATTCCGGAATCAGCGACTGATCGGCAAGGACATGAATGGTTTGTCCAAACAGCGTGGCGTCACGAACGCCACTAATATCCCGGATCAGATGCAGATGAGTTGTCGGATGAGGAAGGTCAAGTTCCCATCGCGTGGTGCCTGGCGGTGTCACGTCTGGCAGGAGTTTGAGTTCTTCCGGCTTACCACAGACGATAAGTCTCGAATTGTAAATGTAGCCGACATCGGAGCAGCGTTCGGCCTCATCCATGTAGTGTGTCGTCACAAACAGCGTGACACCGCGACCAGACAACTCGAACAGCAGATCCCAAAGTTGCCGCCGCGCGACGGGATCGATGCCTGCGGTCGGTTCATCCAGAAACACAACGTCCGGTTCGTGAATCAACGCGGCGGCCAGTGCCAGACGCTGCTTCCATCCTCCGGAGAGTGTTCCGGCCAGTTGCTTCAGCCGATCGCCGATTCCCGTCAGATCCGTGACTTCCTGAAACCGTCGTTCCAGAGTTAATGGATTCAGGCCGTAAATCCGTCCATAGAATTCGAGGTTCTCCTGGACGCTCAGATCTGCGTACAGACTGAATTTTTGCGACATATAACCGATGCGACGCTTGATCTCTTCAGATTCCGTGGCCGCGTCAAAATTCAGTACACGCGCGGAGCCTCCGCTGGGAGCCAGCACGCCGCAGAGCATGCGGATAATCGTGGATTTGCCGCTGCCGTTGGGGCCCAACAGGCCAAAGATGGCTCCACGTTCGACCTGAAAACTGACGTCCTTGACCGCTGTCAGACTGCCGAACGTTCGAGTGAGTCCGTCCACCTGGATCACTGGCTGATTCATCGCGCACTGCCTTTTTCGCTGAGCACGATGTCGGCCGCCATGCCAGGACGCAGCACATCCGTTCCGTCGGTCAAATGAACCTTGATTCGAAACACCTGCCGCGAACGCTCTTCAGGAGTTTGCACATTGGACGGTGTGAATTCCGCTTGCCGCGCGATAAAGGTGATCTCACCGGCAAACCGCCGACCTGGAAAACTGTCCACGGTGATGGCCACCGGCTGACCAATTCGCAGATCGAGCAGATTCTCAGGAACAAAGGCCCGGATCCACAGGCGCTTGGAATCCATGAGCGAGACCGCCGCGACGTTTGCGGCGAGCAGATCCCCAGGGCGAAGTTCCAAAGCTTCAACGACGCCGTTACAGGGCGACACGATTCGCAATTCTTTGATCTGTTCCTCGATGGCTCGCAATGCCGCATCGGCAGCATCCCGTTTGGCTTGAGCTTCCTGAATATCTTCGGCCCGATATCCGTTGTTGTACATCGCCAACTGCTGTTCCGCTTCCTTCAGGACCGCTTCGCCGCGAACGATGTCTTCCTGACGAGTGCCTTCCTTCAGAAGTGCCAGCCGTTCGCTACGCGCATCCACCGCAGCCTGGGCGACTCGGAGTTTCGTCTGAGCTTCATCAAGATCACTCCTGTCGGCGGCCTGTTTTCCGAACAGAGTCTCGATGCGATTGTAGTTTCGCTGAGCCAGCTCCAGTTCAGCCTGATCCAGACGCAGCTCTGATTCCACGGCGGCGATTTCCTGAGGCCTCGGGCCGTTTTTAAGTCGGCTGAGATCCGCCGCCATTTGATCGCGACGAGCCTCCACCTGACCTGTTTCTTCGGGACGATAACCCGCTGTCAACTTCTCCAGCACGGCGTGCGCCTGAACCAGTATTTGCTGAGCTTCGGCTTTGCGTTCCAGCAGATCGAATGGTTCCAGTTCGATGAGTGTTTCACCGGCGGCGACGTCATGGCCCTCTTCGACCAGCACTTTCAGTACACGCCCGCCGACCCGCGAGCCAACGCGAATCTCATCGGCCTCCACAAATCCTGAAACCGTCACCGGCCCGGTTCTTTGCTGGGAATAGACCAGCAGTCCCACAAGGACAACCGCCAGGATGCCAAAGATCACGATTTGCTTCATCACTCAATCGTCCGCAGTCCAATCAATTCAGGCTGGGCTTACCACCGAGTTTGATGATAGCAGATTTTGCAATGCTCCCGGTAACCGCTCGCCCTAATACCCGAGGATCTGGATTTCCGTCAGTCCAGCGTAACTATTCTGAGAAAGATACTCTTTACACACCAGTTTCACGTAGCGCCCCTGGGCAAAATCAACGGGGATTATCTGGCTGTAGTCCAAAGGATCGGCGATGCCGGGTGCGGGAAGCAGGTTTCCCTGAGAGACTGGACGCAGCGCCGTTGGCGTGTCGCTGACAAAGACTTCCACGTCCTTCCACCCGCGATAGCCAGCGGAATTCTCGTTGAAGTTCCAGATTCGAACACCAGTGACCGTCTTTGGACCACCAAGATCGATCACGACATAGCCCTGTTGAGCCACCGGTGTCCACCACATTGATGCCAGATCAATGGTGTTCCAAACGCCGTCGAGGAGTGCCGCTGGCTTGATGGATGGATCGGTCGGAGTCGCTTCCAGAATCATCGCACCCTGAATGGGTTCAGGAGTCATGAGTTGCAGCGCGAGTGCAAGTTGCCGCGCGGCGTCAATTGTCGCCTGCTGCTCAGCAGGAAGCGACTGAAGTGCCTTCAAACGCTCGCCAATTTGGCCAAGTTGCTGCGTCTGCGTTTCAGTGACGGATTCGGCGAGTGCCCGCCATTCCAGAAGGTCATGGTGATGATGAACCAAAACCGAATGAGTGCAGGCGGATATCAGCGCAGTCAGGTCGGGGCCATCCTGAAACAGAAACGGCAACAGGACAAGTCCCGTGTCCTCAGGAGGATCTACAACTTTTGCCAACGCGCTGATGGCTGCGATGCGCTGCTCTGGACTCGTCGATGTCAGCACCAACTGAATCAGTTTCGATCCCGCTCCGGGATGATCCAGGCGAACAATCTCTTTACCGGCGATCTCCCAGCTGGCCTGCTGAGCCGGGTCTTCCAGCACGCTGACCATGATGGGCAGCGCGATGTCCGGCTTTCGCAACTTGCGCAAGAATTCCAGGGCGTTCTTTGTGGTGACGGGATCGTGTTGACTGATTGCCTGACGGACCAGCGGCAACGCGGCTTCAGGTTCTTCCATCAATTGGGTTTGCGCCGTCTTCACTTCTCCTGAACTGCTGGAACCAAGCATCTTGATCCACGACGCCAGTCCGAGCTGGGCTTTCATAGCTTTGTCGATCGAGCCACGAAGTGCGGCAAGTTCTTCCCGTTCCGTTTCACCAGGAGCCAGCGCGGCGACGGCGTCGATCTGTTTCAACGACTGGTCCCATTCGCCGCTGGCATAGGCGGATTTCGCGGATTCCAGCAGTTGCTTCCGTTCGTCGCGACGCATGACTTCGCGATGGTCCGCGAGCAATTTCTCAATCGGCGACAGTTTTGCAAGCCGATCTTCCGCAGGCGATTCTCCGAGTGACTGACGCAACGCGACAAGTTTCTCGTCAGCGCGGTCCCAGTTCTGGCCGTCGATCTCGGCCTGAATGGATGCAAGCTGCTGTTCAATGTTCGGCCCAGCGGCTTCAGCTGATGGCACCTCCGGCGTTTTACTGCTAGCCGCGTTGTTAGCAGCGGTTGCAGTTGATTCGGCTGACTTTTCAGTCGTGCCGTTCGTGGATTTCTGCGGATTCGAAGATTCAGATCCGCAGCCGACAATCGTTCCGCACACGAACATTCCGGCGGCAATAAAACAAACTAAACGAGTTGACATGATTAAAAACCCTGCGAACTAAACACCCATGCACAAGTTATCCAGCACGATTCGCTTAACGGCGATCCGTAGGCGTACGGCAAATTACAAGAAAACCGACGCTTTCGGCCAGGCGTTATACTTCACGCGGTGCATACTGAGGTGGGCAGTTGGAAAGTTGACCTTGACTCGGAATTTGGGTCTAAAAACGATGGGAACTTGGGGATTGATTTGTTTCCAAAACTCAGGCAGTCAATTGGGTTTGGCGAGGGTAATTCTCAAGGAATCCATTGATTCGTGGCAGTCTTGTTCCTCAGGTGTTTTGCCACGCAAAACCTTGCGCAACAATTCCCTTGTGATATAAAAACAGACGCAATCCCCAATTTTCAACAGCCCAATACTGAGGTACTTTCAAAGGCAACGTTTTCCATGTCCCTTCTCCCCCTGGCAAGGGGGAGAAGGTGGCCGACAGGCCGGATGAGGGGGCTGACCGCGAGATAGTTTCTGAACCGGAAAGCAGTTAATGCTTCCCCCTCACCCTAGCCCTCTCCCCCCGTGGAAAACGCATAAAATTGGAAAATCAATTGCGGGGGGAGAGGGGACAATCACAAGAAAACCCACAGCATCATTTCTGACTGCGTGAAGTCCAAACGAAGAAATTTACGCATCGGGTGCCTATTCGTCCTTCGCACCGCCAAGTGTCACGGTGATCTTGTACTTATTCTGCAAATGAGCGTGTGCCTGGCTGGCGTATTGATTTGCGGGATATCGCTTGCACACCTGCTGAAACGACTTGATGGCCAACTCCGGCTGAGCGGCTTCTTCGCGTGTGTACGCGATTTGAATCAACGACCATGGAGCCCAGTTTTCATCGGTCCCGGCGACCTGAGTGTACAACGCAATTGCCTGGTCGTACTCTTTGAGTCGGCGATGACATCCGGCCATTTCGGTATAGTTGTTGGGGAAATTATTGCACTGCCGCAATGTGCCAATCGCTTCTTTCAACATCCCGCCGTCCCGCTGCGTGATGGCAATGTTCCAGAGCCAGTTGTCGGTGTGATCGACGTCTTTGGCCATGAGCTCCTGATAGATCAAAATGGCTGGCATCCATTGATGAGCGTGGCGATACGTGGTGGCCGCCTCCGCCAGCCAGCGAAATGGCTGCTCGGTATCCGCTACGGCCAATTGCTGATAGGTCGCGACTGCTTCGGGGTACTTTTCCTGCTCACGAAAGCTATACGCAATCTGTGACTGGCCTTCGATCTTGTTTTCGAACGACGCATACAGCTGCCGCGCGAGTTCAAACTGCTTCTGAGACTTGTGCCATCTTGCGTAGCGTCCCAGGGCTTCGTCATTGCGGCCGAGTTTCTCAAGCATCTGCTTGAATGTCTCTTCCGTCTTGTCCGCACGTCGCGAGGCGGCGTAAATGTCCGCCACCGCAAACCAGCACTTTTGCGCCAGCGCTTTCTGTTCCGGAGTAGTCGTATCGGACGGGATCAACGTGCGAAGATGGTTTGCCGCGTCGTCGGAAAGCTTTTCTCCCTGCGGAGCCGTCTTCTGATCTCCCATGAGTTGATTGATGGCTGCGGTTGAGAGTGCCACGAACTGATCAACGAACGGCGATGGATCGGGATACGTGGTTGACAGCGCTTTGATGGACTCAGAGAGTCCATTGTTCTGCAACAGAAACGCCGCATACTGCCGCGACGCATTTTCGCAGACGCCGCGAGCATCCGGGGTGCGGGTCGTTTCGTAGGTCAGTTTCTTCCACAACGTGGACTGCGACTGCTGATCGTTTTCCAGTGAAGCGATGTCGATCAGATCGACAGCCGCATAGGCCGCCACAGAGGCCTGCGGATATTTTTGCAGAACCTGTTGATAGGCCTTCTTGGCGGGTTTCGTCTCACCCATGTCTTTGTACGTCTGACCGATGTAATACGCCGAATTCATCGCGTCGGGCGAATCCGGCCAGTAATCGATGACCGATTGAAAACCATCCTTGATCGCGGTATTCAGCTTCTTGAGTCTGACCTGGCAGATCGACCACTTCATTTGAGCAAACGAAGCCCCAGTGCTCCGTTCATGAAGCGTCAGAAATTTTTCATACTCCGATGCCGCGACTTTCCAGTTCTGTTCGCGATAATATTTTTCCGCGATCTGCAATTGGTATCGTTCGGTCTCGCGCAGTTGTTTCCAGCGATCGAGCGGCATTTCATCCAGATTGGCGGCCAGCGACAACGACGATGTCACGATAATAATTGCCAGGAATCCGACAATGCTTGTCAGTGCGGAGTAAAACGAACGCGAACGTGCTATATCGATCATTCTTTGGCCTTGCCGCTTGAGATCAGCCATTTGCTGTACTCCGTTTGTGCGTAAAACATGACATTGGTGCCGAGTTGGTAACAGGCTTCCCAGATCTCCGGCGAAACCCCGGCATGGTCGTCAGCCCATGCGTCAGCGATATCGCCAGGGTGATAATAGCAGACGAGTCGCCCGTCAACTCGCCAACCGAGAGCTTCCTTGCCGCCATGAGGAGCCACGTATGGCAGAAAGGGAATCTGATAGGGGATCCGATGAATGACGTCATCCAGCGGAATCGGAGTAGGCCGCACCTGAGGCAAAACACTTCGCATCATCCCAATGACCTGATTGTGAAAATGCTGACTTCCGCCATTGTCGATGAACAGCATGCCGTGTTTATCGATCAGAAACTCACGAAGAATTTTTGTCTGAGCGCTGGAAATGGAAATATTTCCCTGGCCGGTCATAAAGACCATCGGCGGGCTGGCACCGAGAGGGAAATTGCGCAGCTGTTCAATCGTGCGTGACTCGGTCTGAGCGGCGACTGGCTGCGTCGTGCGGGCACTGTATTCTGTCAGCATGTTGAGATCAGAACCAATCCCGAAATCCTGATCCCAGTCTCCACCCGAGTACTCGAGACGCATGAAGCGAACCTTAGCACCCTTCTTGCCTCCGGCGAAACCAGACCCTTCTCCGGAGCCGTAGCCGACCGTGTAGGCATGCTTCGTGATTTCGGTCAGTTCGAGCTTGATTTCATCAATGGGCGGGACTTTGAACAGGATCGAACTGAAAGGATTGACAACGAATTTCTTACGGATCACCTTTTGCAAACGCACCGTTTGGGCCAGGGCCTGCTGTTCTCCTCCGCCCGCAGGCATCTCGTACAGCTCCTGACAACCGTTGATCTGAGAACAGATCAGCAGCACGAGCATGAAGAGCAGGGAATAGCTCATCAATCCCGACAGCGACTGCCGCAGCCGAGGACTTTGGCGACCGTAGTACCATGCCTTGACATCAAGCGGATGCCAGATGCGCCGCGACGGAGAGGCGACGTTCGCTGCCGAATTGCGACGATGCGAATGCGGATTCCGGTCCGACATTCTGCGAATCGCCTCGAATCGCTGCGTTGCCTTCTCCATGCCCCAGATGAACCAGGCGAGACCGATACAATAAAGTCCTCCTGTTCCCCACCGCGCGAACTCCGCACTTACCTCGCGAAAGTCGATCGCATCCGTGCTCCAGACCAGCAGTGTCCAATCGATGATGTAGAGCACAGACAGTTGAGAATTTATCTCTCGAGCGGACCGATTCGGACGCTTCGACGTTTGCCAGACGAAAAAACTACCGTATCCGACGGCACCGAGGAAAATGATCGCGGTGATCCAGCCTGAAAGACTCTTTGTGAGAAACCAGTCCGCCACTGCAGCCAGCCACATCATGAGCACAACCACAGCGATGCGATCATGCTTTGTTCCATTTCGGGCTGTATCGTGCTGCATCGAACTCATGGTGACTACTTCACGTCATCCAGCAGATTGTCGAGATTGTCCAGCGGGTTCTTTTTGGGATCCGCGGTCTTTGTGTCTCCCAGTCCCATCACCTTCACGGCTTTCTCAGCATCCGCGGCGGTGATTGATCCGTCAGGACTGGCCGCAGTCGCAGTGGTACCAGCCGCCGGGGCGTCAGTCACACTGCTCTCCGCATCCGCTGTTTCAGTGTTGACCTCGACCGTTTTCTTCGACGCTGATTCCTTGTCATCACCGGCCATCAGAAATGGCACGACGGTCAGAACGACCAGCGCCAGTCCAAGGTAAAGAACTGATTCTCCCAAGGCGCGGATTAGCGCATTGCCGGAGACGATGCCCAGCACTTCGCTGGGATTGCGCCCGTGCAGTTGACGGATGAACTCACGCATTTCCGCGAGCGTCATACTGCCGTCTTTTTTCAACCGATGGAAATCTCTGGCGATCCCGATCGGCTCACGCTGTTCGCTGCTGGATGAGTTGGTGTGTTGTGTCATTTGGGTTACCGGAGTGTTGTGTTTCCGTATGTCGAATTGGCAATGCTTCAATTTCGTTTAACCCGTGGTCGAAGACCAGGTCGTCAAGATCCTGGTCTTCGACCACGGGTTAAACAGTCGCTCAAAACGCACGATCACTTCGACGCCTTCTTATCTTCTTCGAGGATATGCACCAGATCACCGCCAGCCTCGCTGATCGCTTCCAAAATCGGTTCGAACCTTTGCGCGAGAGTATCAGAATGCACTTTCAACAGCACCGTCCGTTTTCCACCCGGTGCTTTTTTCAAGAGATCTGAAATACGTCCTGATAATTGCGAGATCCCGAGTTCTTGTCCGTTGAGATAGAGCTTGTTTTTCGAATCAACCAGCACGCTGACGGTCGCGTGCCCGGCGCTGTCAAGTTTTTCCGCTCTGGCCGGATTCCAATGCAGGTGACTGTCATCCTGGGCTCGCGCCAAGATGACGAAAAAAATGAGCAGGTTAAACGCAATGTCTCCCATCGCTGTATTTGGGATGTCCACACGCGTGGATCTACGGGAGATTTTCATGATGTCACGCTGTTGGACGGTGAAACAAAAACGTGGAACTGGAGTTAGGGATCGAACGATCCTCAATTCAAAAAACAGCAATTCAAACCGTGGCTCAAGCCCCCTCATCCGGCCTGTCGGCCACCTTCTCCCCCGATCTCGGGGGAGAAGGGACATTAAAAAACCTGGGCACCTTTGATTAACTTCAATCGATAAACGAATCCACTTTGAGATTTTCGCCAACACATCACTGACCGGGCACCACCACCTGTCGTTCTTCCTCAAGCTGCAGTGTGATAATCCCGCCCGCAGCTTCAATCCGGGTTGTCACATCAATCCAGTGTTTGTAAGGCGTATCCTTTGAACTCTTGACGACAACGATTCGATCTTCGGGACGCGACTTACCGGCGAACTTTGAACGCAACTCTCCAGCGAGGGCCGACAGGTCAACCGCCGATCCATTAACCAGCACTGTCGTGCGAGTCATCTGGACTTCTATGTTCTGCGGCTCCTCTTCTTTTTGCTCCTGCTGAGATTCGCTGCGAGGTATCGTCTGCTTGTGCCCGCGGTCAGGTTGAACCGATGCGCACACCAGAAAGAATATGATCAGATTAAACGCGATGTCCCCGGTCGCCACCGCCGGGGGCTCGATCAGCAGTTTGTTTGTGCGTTTTAGCTTCTTAAACATCAAAGAACACCGGACTTGCTGTCAACGAGTTGATAGTGATTCTGCCTCACGACTGGACCGACGATTCCGCCATTGCAGCGTCTTCCGTTTCCCGGCGTTTCAGAGCCATTTGCAGTGTCACGGTCTCGATCAGTTCCGTCGCAGATTCTTCGACTTCAAGCACAAATCGATTGATGACGCTGGTGAAATAGTTAAACGTGACATACGCCGGAATCCCAACAACCAGTCCAAAGGCCGTGGTCAACAGCGCTTCACTGATGCCCCCTGCGGCCGCTTCCACGATGTTGGTTTCGCCCATTTTGGCGACGATGTCCTTGAACGAATTCACCATCCCGGAAACTGTCCCCAGAAATCCAACCATCGGCGCGGCGCTGGAAACGGTGCCGAGCGTGGGGAGATGTTTTTCCAGCGCGGCGACAACGTGGACACCGTAGTCGTCCATGGCCTTGACGACCTGCTCTTCAATTTTTCCTGGATCGTAGTCCAGCCGCTGCAGGACGAGGAATTTCCTGAGTCCGGCAGACAGAATTGCCGGGACCGGCCCGGTCTGGCCGTCACAAAGCTGCAGAGCTTCCTCAACTTGCTCTTGCTCCAGCAACGTCCGCACTTGCGCCCGCAGCGCCTGTGTGTCGGTTCCCAGCATTTTCAGACTGCGGTAACGCTCAATGATCACGGCGAAAGCAACAATGCCCATCAACAGGATGGGCCACATGAAGATTCCGCCTTCGAGCATCAGGCCCATTGCACCGGAATGCAGCATCTTGTTGACGGAGTCCCAGATCCCTTCTTCTTTAGCAGAGGATGATTCCTCTTCATCGGTCGTGGCATCGTCCGAACTTGCCGCATCTTGCGCGGCTGCGTCTGCCGTTGCTGACGCGTCGGCCGTCGTCGAAGTTCCGGAATCGGACGACTTTCCATCACCGGGTGCCGCTCGAGAACTCACCGCTGGTTTGCCATCGTCTGCCTGAACCGGAAACAGGGACTCCGAGGCCGCCGGTCCAATACTTAGCAGGCTGCATAACAGGATCGTGATGGATGTCATTGATTTTCGTTCTCAATTGCAGTGGCTGCGGCTTCAAATTGTTGCAGCATTTCAGGTAACGCCAGTCGCCCGCGGGCAAACTTGGCTGCTTCTGTTGAAGGGAAGTCCCAGTGACAGCGGTTGTATCTTTGAAACGCCTCGCGAATGTTGTTCGCGTTGCGATAGCTTTCGCCGGACCAGAAAATAGCGTCCGCACACAGCGCATCGTCCGGGAATCGTTTGGCGAACTGGTCGAACGACGTTCCGGCTTTGAGGTAATTCTCTGCCTTGAAGTAACATTGACCATTTCGAAACGCCATGCGGGAAGAATGCTGATGTCCTTCGAACTGCTCAAGGAATTTCTCACCGACCTGAGCCGCCACTTCGAAGCGACTATTCTTGTAAAAGTAGTCGCTGATGCGAATCATTACGCTGGCGATGAGCGGACTCTTCGGAAACGTCGCAGCGAGCGTCACGTACGCTTCCAGAGCTTCGTCAAAATCTCCTGATTCTTCGTAGCATTGAGCCAGCTTGTACTGAGCATCGGCCGCGAGTGAGTGATCGGAATACTGCCGCACGATCAACTCGTACGACTGAATCCCCTCACGCCACTGCTTCAGTTCCTGTGAAAACTGGCCCATCAGATAGGCGATTCGCGGAACGTATTTTGGATCCGGATAGTCTTCCATAACCTCCTTGAGCACACGTCGGCCAGCTTCCAGGTCTGTCTGATAATCCTCCGACCGGCCAAGTTCCTGATGGCTCTTGAAGAGTTCGAAATAACTTTCGGCAATGTGGAACTTGGTTTCCACGGCGAGTTGTTCGTTGTTGAACGTCTTGCTGAACGCCGTCACCAGACCGTCGGTGCCAATGACGACCGGGACTTCCTGGAGCGATTCCAGTTTGCCCAGTTCGGTGCTGGCTGACGAGTCGATGTAACGAATCGACAGCGTGTCGCCAAAGAAGCATTCAATCGCCGGATCTTCGGCGGTGATGTTGTCCGGCGTTGGCTTTTCACTCGGTGCCAATACAAGCGAGCCCGTGAAGATTCCGCTGTGCTGCAGAGTTTCGAACAGTGGAACCGTTTCTTTGTCGCCAAATTCCGTCGTCAGCTGCACATCGATGGCGTCACGATCATCGGTCACGTCGCGGTCTGCATCCTCGACGCGGAGAAAGAGCTTTTCGCCGACATGCAATTGAGTAACGGCCTTCTCGTATTCGCGATCGGTGCAGAGTAATTTGCCGTTCGTCACGAGACGCGCCTGAGCCGCAAGGGCTTTCTCTTTTTCATTAGGTCGCAGCGCATCATTGTACTGAGCCAGAATCCGATCCTTGCCGGTCAGGTTCAGTACCTTCGTGACAAGACTGCGGTCAACGGCGGACGCCTGACCACTTTCGTCTTTCACATCCGGGCCGCCAATCAGGTTTCTGGGCATTTCGGAATGGACGGGTACCAGGCTGGGACTCGTGCTGCTTCCCAGTTGCAGAATGACCTGACCAACAAATCGTCCATCGTCCAACGCAATTGCATCGGCTGATTCCCGTGACACCTGATTGAACGTGCGGGTGAATGCACCGGAGACAACACATTCGACATCGACCATTGCCCCGTCGGTTGTCTTGAGCGAAACGATAACCTTGCTGCCGCTGTTCTTTGCGGAATCGGGATCGATGACCTCCACTGTCAGTGGTGCTTCAAAGGCCACGGCGGCCGTTTCCGGGCGATCATCCGTTGCCTGATAAATGAATTGCGGAGGCACCTGCTGAGGGTTGGCAGAGGGAATGACCCGCGATTCCAGAATACGAATCTGCGCTTCGGATGGCTGATTCACATAGACGACAGCTTCACGCGGTACGGCGTGGCCAGGAAACGTGTTTTGAGAATCGATGTATCGCAGGAACAGCCGCTCTCCCTTTTGGACCTGAACCTTGCCCTGTTCCTTCGCGGCAGACGTATCGATCTCTTTCGTAAAGATCCCCGTATTCTCATCCGTTTCGGTCGCGACGTACTGGAACGCTTCGCCACTGCTGCTGATGAGTTCAAAGGGCACCTCGTCCGGCGCATCACTCGTGTCGTGATCGAAGTCAACGATTTCGACGACAATTCGTTCACCAGGTTCAATTCGCTTTAGAACTTTGCGAACCGTGTAGACGGCCCCGTTGGTGTCCTTCTGAAAATCGTACGTGATCGGAGTTACTGAGGCGTTGTAGTAGGTCGCCGTCAATTGACTGGTCAGCAGACGACTGTTTTCGAATGTTCCCTGAGTGAACTCGTCCGTGTAGTTTCCGGTGATCACATCGCCGCCGGCGATTTCGAGTGTGTCGTTGTCGGGCAGAGTCAGAATGTCGAATTCCGTGGGGATGAAAATCTCATCGTCTTCCCCGGCGATTTCCACATGATTGATGGCGACGGCCTCACCCAGAAACTCGTGAATCACAAGTTTCACGTAACGGAGTTCCATCGGCTCGAATTCCATCGTCCATTCGGAACGACCGAAATCGCTGCGAATCGGAGCTCGCACTTCGGCTGGGCCGGAATTGGGTCGAGTCAGATCAAAATCACTCGCTCGGAACGGGAGCGCCACGATCGTGTCCGCTCGATGGTCCTGGCGGGCAATCGTTGCTGAAACACCCTGACTTGCATTTGTCGTCGCCGCAAAGATCGTCAGCGGATGCGTGCCTGCTTCCAGCCAGACATCAACCGTTCGATTTCCCGGTCCAACTTCGAGTTCCAGGTTTTGGTCAATCCAGACAGCGATCCGGTTTGCCTGAACTGCAATCCGCGCCGCGCCGGGACGATCCTGCACAAGCAGACCCTGCCAGATGACCGCATATGGGTTCTGAGCGCCTTCCGCATCCGCAGGCCGGGACCACAACAACTCAGTGGCCTCTTCATCCTCCGTTGGCTGGATGTTCTTGCTCAAATTGAGGATCTGCTGCCAGTTGGAATAGCCCGTGTAGTTGCCCTCAAAGACCCGTCGCCGCATTGCTCCAAATTCTTCGGTGACTGGTGGCGTCGGAGTTGGGCTGGGATGAGTCGCGATGCGGAACCAGAACTGGCCGTCATTGCTGCCCATAATGTCACCGCGAATCGGGATGTGTTGATCGGCACGCGGGGAACTGATTCGGACTCGGTTGACCGTTCTCAAGTCTTTCATATCGACAGTCAGGAACTTGGGAGTCGCTCCGTCAGGTTCGCTCATCCAGAACGTTGCCGGATCGCGATCGATCGCCATGAGGGGACTGTGCTGAATGGCAGTGTCGCTGGCCAGCGCGCCGGCGGGCAATTCGCCAGTCAGAGCCGTGCCTTCAAAGATGCCAGTATGGAGACCGGTCTCCTGCATTTTCACCTGGAGCACGTCGCCGCTCTCCGCATTCATTTTCACCACGATCTGGTCAGCGTCGTCGCTGTGGTCACGGTCCGGATCTTCCACTCGCACATAGATCTGATTGCCGGGTTTGATCTGTGACGCCGGACGAGACTGCGAAGCAAGACGCTGGCCAGCTTCCGGAGTCTCGTCGATTTCTTTCTGCAACTGATCACTGAAGGATTCTTTTTTCTCATCGACAATGCGGCTGCTGGCCATTTCAAACTTGCCATCAGCCGCCATATGAATTTCCACGTCCGACAGCGGAACCTTGCGGAACTCCTGTTTGAACTCGTCCGGATAGTCACAATGAATAATGTCTTTGCCGGTCAACTGCAGGACATGATCATCCGGCGTAACAGTGCCAAGTTTGGTGTCGAGATCAGTCCGAAACAACCCGCGCCCCGCCCCGCCAGACGTGAGGTAAACCGTTTCTTTGTCGCCGCCGGGTTCCGTTGTCACGATAACCGGGATCTTGTTCTGCCCGCGGCTGATTCCAAGGTCGCTGTCCTGAACGACGATGGACAATGGCATCCCAGGCCGGTGCGTGCGCTTGCTGGAGCGCCCCAATCGCCCAACGGTGTTGAGCAGGTTGAGCTGATCCATGTAGCGTTCTTCCTGGCGGTACACTTCGGACAGCTGATACAGGACCTGATTCGCCAGTTCGATGTTGGGAACTTTGTCCAGCACCGCTCGAAAGATGTTTCTCGCTTCGTCCGGATCTCCTCGACGATGAGCCAACACGCCGCGAAGGAATTCCGCTCGCACGACGATTTCCGTGTTTCGGCTGTGAGACAGTTTTTCGAAAACGGACTCCGCCTGATCGTAGACCTTTTGAGCCATGTACGATTCACCGATACCGAATTCAGCCTCGATAGCCTGCGGCGTTTCGGGGTATCGATTCATCACCGTTTCGTACTCTGAACGCGCGACGTCGAAGCGTTTCGCCTGAAAGAAGTTCTTGGCAAGCAGCAACTGCACCTCGGCCGAGATCGAAGTATCAAACTCCTTGACTTCTCCAAATTTGACCAGCCAACCCCGCAAGATGTCTTCGACGCGATTATGATTTTCTTCGCCACCGGCGACAATGTGCCGATTGCAGACGAACAGCATCAGATCAACGGGGACAGAAAAGCGATTCTGATCAAACAAGGCGAGGTTTTTCTGATAGGTGTCCCACGCCAGATTCTCATCTCCCAGGCGAAGATGCAGTCCGGCCTGAAGCAGCGGAGCAATCTCACTCTTTTCGTCGATCGTCACACCGACTCCGCCAATGCGGGAGTAGCTCTGCGAGACCAGTTCCCGGGCATGCTGCTTTCGGCCTTCATCGACCTGTGGGATATTGGCGAGCATCCCGGTGAGCAGCGTGGCGGCGGTGGCATAGTCCTTCCGGGATAGTGCCGACTGGACGAAGACGTTCATCTGATCCCATTCGGTCGTGTTATCGCCGATAATAGTCGTCATTTTCTGCAGCGCGAGCAGATAAGCCGTCGGAGCCAGGTCTTTCGGGGCCGCAGTTTCCCACAGCGCCAGCTGAGCCACGGCGGCGGACAGTCCATAATTGAAGTCTCGCACAGTGGTGAATACCAGTTGCTTGTCCTGCTCAGTCGCATCCACCTTACTTCTCAGAGCGTGGACCCACTGGATTGGAAGACTGCTGTCGAGCGACCAGGGACGATAGATCACCTTGTCCTGTTTCTGCCGGGCAGCCATCAGGGTTGCTTTGAACTTCTGCAGGTCGCCGGACTTGAAGTATTCGTCCGCCAGCCACGTGGAATAACTGCCGTGGTAAACGGAGTCCAGCTGTGTCAGTTCATTGAGAAACTGCAGACGTTCCGCGTCCAACAAATTGGCTGCAATCCGTGCTGCGCAGTAGTAAGAATCGTAATGGTTGGGCTCGACGGTGTAGTGAGATTTCCAGTACGCCATAGCCTCTGGAATGAGTCCAAGGCCAACGAGCGCATCACCTATCGAGTGGGCGTTGCCCATGCCGGGCCCGAGTCGCTCTTCTGATGCCGTAATCCAGTTCAGAACTCGCTTCATGAGTTCAGGATCTTTGTTTTGTTCAGCGGCTATCGCAAGGCGACGGTACAACTCCGGGTTGTTCACGGCGATCGTCGTCGTCAAAACATGTTCTGCAGCCGCTTTGGCGACATCGGCCGGACCGTAGTCGGTGGCTGACTGGATGTACGCCAGCGCCAATCCTTCGTCGGTCGGGAATTTTCGGGCCAACTGGCCGTATAGACTAACACACTTTGGACGCTGATCGCCGGGGGAATAATGCCGCAGATAATAGGCATGCTGCGAGACCAATTTCAGAAACTGTCGGTCGTTGAGTACACCCAGTTGTGTCACGATAAGATGTTCTCTGGACTGGGGCGCGGCGGCATCGTTGGATTCGCCGATAATCCAATGCCGCATCACAACATCCTTGTCCGCCTGATCCAGGTGCGTCTTCATGAACGCGGCGTGGGCTTTGTGGGCATCATTCTTTTCAGCCTGCTGCACCCAGCCTCGCGGCATGTTGCGGAAGCCGTCCAATTCGACAAAGTCGCGACGGGCTTTCAGAATCATCGCCACATCAGCCTGAAATGACTGTTCGCTTTCCGGTGTGTACAACAACGTCTCAATGGCGCTGCGGGCATAATGGTCGTTCGTCGGTGACTGGGAGATCATTTGACGCAGCACGGCTCGCATCTTTGCGTCGTCTTTCATCCGGTCGCGATACATTTCATACGCCAGCACGTAACGTAGATAAGCCTTTTCGTAATCGTTCGGATTGCTCGCGATGGCCTGCACAAGCACGGCCTCCAGTGGTGCGTAGTCGGGCGTTTTATCCGGTTCGGCAGCGGGAGCAGTACGCAGGAACGCGGAGGCATTCGAGTTACGGGACGCTTCGAGCGGCAACAGTTCACCGAACATCCGATGGGCGGTCGCTCGGTCACCTTCACGCTCGTACTTCAGAGCCAGCAAACTGCGCAAGTAGAGCCGCTCGCTCTTTTCGGGATACTTCTGGAAGAACTCATTGACGATCGGTTCCATCTCAGCCGCTTTGACGGCGGCGTCGTTGTACATGCTGTTCGCGAGAGTGTAGTGAACGTCCATGTCGTCCTGAATCGCTCGGGCCTGTTGATAGCTGGCAACAGAGTTTGCCCACTGTCCGAGGTAACCATGATTCTGGGCGATCCAGTAGTGAATTTGGTAGAGTCGCTGCCGATCTTTCGGAAGACCCTTGCTGATCATCTTCTGCGAGGTCGTGGTCGCTTTGGCCCAGTCACTGCCGCGTCTCCACTGAGCTACGCCCTGCCATGCGATCTCCTCAAGAAACGCATCGACCGGCATCGTGTCGAGCATCTGATCCGCCAGCGCAGCAGCTTTTGAATAGACGTTTTTGTCGTTGATCGCTGAATAATACGACTGGGCCAAAACAGCATATTGTTTGCCCAGATCCGTTCGCGGTTGACGCTGCCAGACCGCTTTACAGGCATCACCGGCTGCGGCGTATTCATTGGGCATTTGCCGTAACGCTTCAGCAAGACGGACTTCCAGATCGCCGCACTGAGGAGCATCCGGATAGATCGCCAGGAATTGTCGGCATGTTGCCGCCACTTCTTTGTTGCGGGCGACTCCGCCGAGTCCGTCGATCAGTTTCAGCATCATTGCCGGATGCCGAGCATCCTGCGGGTGTGAATTGACGAAACGCTGCGTGACACGGATCAGGCCGAAGACCCGTTGATTCGCATGGTACAGATCGGCGAGCGTCACCATCACATCGGCGGCTTCGGGAGTCGTCGCTTTGAACTTCCCAAGCTCCGTCTCCAGCTGCATCGCCTGGCTCGAAACCTGATCGATTTCCGGCTCAGCAGCCTGCTGTGACCCGGCCTTTTCCTGAGCGTAAAGCGACAGTACCGATGGTCCGTTCAAAATCGCCAGGACTAAAAGCAGATATCCTCTGCGGCGTTTCATCCGGAGTTCCTTTTAATGCAGTTCAATGGTGGGCGCAAACAAGGCGGGAGTTGACAACAAACTTTCACGGTGCGGCTTTGGCAAGGGCCTCGGAGATCTTTTTCGCATCCACCGCCAAAGGACTTTCCGGGTAGTCTGAAATCAACTGGTCGAATCGCCGACGCGCATCGTCCTTGCGATTCATGCGGTAGAGACAACGACCGTAGTTGAAGAGAATCACGTCGAGAAATCGAGCATCGGGATGATCGGCAAGGACGGTCTCGAACGTGTCGATGGCTCGTGTGTAGTCTTTTTGTCGATAGTAATAATTGGCCATCTTAGCGACAGCTTCGCCAACGCGTCCGCTCTCCGGGTACTGATCGAATACTTTCTTGTACTCCTGAAACGCACGATCATACAACTGAGTGGCCTGTTGCTCAGGAGCCTCAGCGGCCATTTCGTCATAACATTCCGCGATACCAAATTGCGCGTCACCACGAAGCTGACTCGTCTTCATCGCAACGAGGCGTGCGTAGATTCCAATCGCGCGATTGTAGTTTTTCTGTTTGCGGGCAACGTCAGCGAGTTGCAGCAGCGCGTCGTCAACAAATCCGCTTTCGGGAAACTCCCGCTGCAGCCGTGACGCCATCGCGGCGGCCAGATCCAGCTGATCCATGGCGAAATAGATTTGCCAAAGCTGGACGTAGGTCTCTTCCAGCACCTGACCGCCGCTTTGTCTGGCCTCCTGCATGACTTCTTCGCAGACCTGCAACGCGCTTTGGTATTTGGAGCCAGCATTTTCTCCGAGACCGAATTCCTTGTATCGATTGCCGATATTCATCAGGGCGTCGGCGGTTTTCAGTTTTGTGCGGACGCGTAATTCTTCATCAGAGATCATTGCCCGTGTGACGCGCACGCCACCCAGATTGCCTTCAATGCAGCGAGCGTCCGCAATCACAAGCCGAGAATCGTCGCTCAGATTGCGTTCGTCGATATAGGTGATGCGAATGATGTCGCCGGGCAGTGCCTGGAGTTGATCGTCGTTTTCCACGGCGTCCGTGGCTTTCGTGATCTGGACACTGCCGCGAAAGATCCCGCTGTGAATCGTGCCGTCATCGACAGGTTCTGGCGGCGCTGACGTGGTCTCCGCAGCAGTGCTCTTTGAAGAACCGGTCGTCGCATTGGCCTCATCCTTGTTCCCAGCAGTCGATGGTGAATCGACGACAGGCAGCTTTGGTATCGCTGACGCCGGCTCGGCACCGGATTCATCTGCTTCTTCAACCGTCGGCAGCGTTGGGGCGGAACTAACTTTGATTGCGGCTTCTGTGAGTGTGACTTCCAGCCGATCGACGCGTTTGAGGCGATCGATCTCTTCGTCCAAATCGACGCCCGCCCCAGCGTTCGCGGCATTGGCATTGCCGATGTTTTGAGCGATCGCTTGTTGTTTGGCGACGGCTTCGTTTTCAATTTCTTCTTCTGTCTTCGTTCGATAGATCTCGACGACGGCGGTCATCGAGTCGGCGTTGTCTCCAAGATCGCGGTCCAGGTCGATGATCTGCAGGTTGACCGACTTGTCGAGCACCACGCCTTGAAGGACTTCGTTGAACGCTCCATCCATGACCTGAACCATTGCGTTACTGACGACCGCAACGGACTTCGTCACCGGCCGATCAAATGTCCGATCGGCCGTGTGAGAATCCACATAGGTAATCTTCACTTCATCGTTGCCAATCACCTCCAGGCGACCGTTGCCCTGAACGGTTTTGCCCAGAGCCGTGGGTATGCTTCCGAGTGCGATGCGAACATTTTTTCCGACTGGATAGCACATGACGGATTCTGAATCGCCGGATTGCGTTTCGCAGTGAACCGCTATTGCCTGATTGGTATCCAGCACCGCGAGATCGGCGTCCTCGATCCGAATGAAGAACCGTTTGCCAGCTTCCGCTTTCGGAATCATGCCGTCTTCTTCTGAGACGTTGGTTCCGACTTTCTCCAGCGCGGTGATGGCCCGGCTGTAGTGTCCCAGCTGAAAATGGGCCAGGCCAATGTAATACCAGGCTTCATTGACTTGCGCATTCACAGGGAATTTTTCGATGACATCACGCATCGTCTGGAAACACTTGCCGTGGTTGCGGGCTTCGAAATGCGAGATCCCGAGCCTAAGCGTCGCGTCGGCACGGACTTCTTCATCGGAGTTGTCTTCGCTGGCAGCCGCTTCGAAGTGGACTCGAGCCTTGTCGTACGCGCGATCCCGTTCCAGATAGTAATTCCCGAGCCGCATGTGGGCGACAAATCGGTAACGGCTTTTAGGGTAGCGTTCGAGAACTGAGCCCCAGATTTCGAGAGCCTTGTTCGGTTCGTTCGAATCCATGCGGGCATCACCCGCTTCAATCAGCTTGGATGCCGTCCGATCTTCGATGATCGAGCCTCGCAGTCCACCGGTGGCGGATTCTTTGTCTGCCGCCTGTGCCATCGCAACCGGCTGATGGAAGGCGGCAGCGATGGCCATGGAAGCGGCGGTCAGGCACACTGACCAGATTCCAGTTTTGCAAATTGCAATCACAACCGTTCCTCGGACAAGACAAAACACTCACGGACACGAAACAGACCAGACAGTGAATCCGTTCGGCTGGGTGCAGTCTTTAGGGACTGGTGATTCGATTGGAGTCCTTTCCAATTCCAATTCTCAACTCTACCAGTAACGTCGCCCCTTTGTTGTCCTCAGATGATCACCGACCGAATTCAGCTGTGCGTGAAAATCTGACAAACAATCTTAGGGGCGCGGTTTCAATAGTGTCGTAAATAAATCAGCCGCAGATCGCTAGCTCACAGTTTTCACAGAACCGGACGCTAGCGCGTTTCGGCTGATAAGACAATGATAAACCGCTCAATGCCAAGAACCTGTCCAAAATCAACTTCTCGATCTCGAATGCGGATAAGTTCGCGGCGCTGGGCTTTCCCGTCGGCGGAGCGACGGGTGTACTGTACGCCCGTCGCTCCGCCGACGGGATTTTCACTGGTGGGAGAACAGAATCAGGCCTCGCCCAATTCGCGAACGGGTTCTAAGCGAACATTTCAGGAAGCGGACTTCCGTTATCGACAAGTTTCATTGGTCGCTGCAGCGGCGTCATGACCTCTTTGTCGGGATCGATACCGAGTGAATGACAGAATGTCGCATGAAGGTCGGCGACTTTAACCGGGTTGTCCTTTGGCGAATAGCCATCTTCATCGGACGAACCGATCACTTTTCCGCCGCTGATGCCACCACCGGCGACAAAGCAACTGAAGACTTCCGACCAATGGTCTCGGCCCGCATCCTCATTGACCTCCGGAGTTCTTCCGAATTCACTCAGCATGACGATCAAGGTCTTTTGCAACAGGCCTGATGCCGCTAAATCCTCAACCAAACATGCCAGAGCCGGGTCCATCACTTCGCCGTGAGCACGCATGGCCGGGAAGTTGGCGGTGTGAGTGTCGAACCCGCCACGATTGACTTGAACAAACCGGACGCCAGTCTCAACAAGTTGTTTGGCGAGCAGCACGCCCCGGCCAAACGTGTTGTCGCCGTATCGGTTGAGCATTGTGGTGGGCACTTTGTCGAGCTCAAACGCTTCCAGAGCGGGACTGCGCATCAGTGTTACAGCATCATCAATGGCGGTTCTCGTCGAGGCGGCGGATTCTCCAGGAGCCTTGTCTGAAAATCGATTGTTGAAGCGTGTCAGGACTTCCAGTCGCTGGTTACCACGAACACTGGTGATGCCTTCCGGAAACGCAAGGTAAGGATCCTTTTCACCGGGTGCGCCGACGAAGTAGGCTTCGCAGGCCTGGCCAAGGTAACTCGCCCGAGGAGCCCGACCGCTGATGGATACAAAGGCGGGCAGATCGCCAACTTTCCGCTTCTCATGCGCCACGACGGAACCGAATCCTGGATGCACAATGTTCGGAGTTTGCTGGTAACTTGTCTGCAGGTTATAGGTGCCCTGTCCATGATCGGCCTGAGTTCCGGCGATGGACCGAACAAGAGCACAGTGGTGCATTTGCTGTGCAAGCTGCGGGAAAATCTCTGAAATTTGCAGCCCCGGAACTGACGTTGAAATGGGCTTGAAATCGCCTCCCGTTGGACGTCCTGGTTTTGGGTCCCACGTATCAATGTGACTCATTCCCCCGCCGTTCCAGAAGAAAATCACATGTTCGGCTTTGGTCTCTTTGGACTCTCCGGCATGGGCCAGCAGATCACAGAGCTGCAAACCAAACAGGGTCGCACCAGTCGCCCCCAGCATCGAACGACGGCTCGTACGGTAACCTTGACACGGCTTCATCAGGGGACTCCTTTTCAACTCAGAAAAAATGAAAGTAGCTACACTCGCCAAAACGTGGATTTCTATCACACAAACCTGCCACGCTCTCGCGAGCGTGGCTACGACTTAAGATCGATCGAAAAATAACTGGCTTTTTTGAGTCGTAAGACAGGCATCCAGCCTGTCCGTTTGCCGAAGACAGGCTGGAAGCCTGTCCTACTTATTTCTCGATACTACGGCACGAAGCGAAACTCGTTGCAATTGAGTAACACCCAACGCAGGTCAGCCATGGCATCCAGTCTATTTTGAGAGGCGTTGATTATTTCCACGCCTTCTTCGGTTTCAGCAGCCGTTGGAGTTCGGGTCAGAATCTCGAGGTAAGCCAGTTCCACGGCCTTCTTTGGATTCGGCTTTGGTCCCGTCAGCAGGTCATGCGCGGCTTCGAGTTCACCAACCCGAGCGGCTTCATGAGTCAGCCGTCCATTCAACAACATGAGTGCCTGCCGCATGGATGGCGTATGGTCTCTGGTTTCACCGAGTTGAACTCGCTCTGGCTGACCGAAGACACGCAAGAAATGCTCGGGGTCAGCGGGAGAAGCCATGCGGAAGGAACTGGTGAATAACGGATTGTCATCCAGTTGTCGGCGAGTAAAACGCTCGATGTAGGAGTACGAATTTTCCGCAGCCTTCATCCTCATGCGTTCGGCCTCGATCTCTTCCTTCGACATCGCACTCATCTGGTCTACCATCACGGTCTCGTCGCCAGTCTCCTGGCTTTGTTCCAGGATCTTTGCAAAGTCCAGTTCAATGGCACCTTCGAGGTTATAAGCGGGGCTTTGGTCCGGCGCGTCGTCACCGACCGCCATTGCTCGGTTCATGGCCATACCGTCGTTCCCAGTCAGTGGCCGAGATGCGAGAACTCCGCCGCCTGACCGTTGTTTGGAAATTTGTGTTTCCGCCCAAACCGTTTTCATATTTTTCCCGGCAGCATGCTTCACATGAAATAAGTGCCCGGCGGTGACGATACTGTCGTACAACGCTTCGCTGTTCATCCGACGCGCGGGCAACGCCAGGAATGCGATTTCAAGCTCCGCTCGCTTTGCCTCGTCAGCCGTGACCGAATGACCCCGCTGATAGACATCGCTGGAGACAATTGAACGAACCAGCGCCCGCAGATCGTAACCGCTCGCCACGAACTCGTCAGCCAGATAGTCGAGTGTTTGAGGATGACTCGGTGGGTTATGCTTGCTGAAGTCATCTAATGGATTGACAAAGCCGCGACCGATGAGTTCGCACCAGACACGATTGACGAAACAGCGTGAAAAATAGCGATTTCGCGGGCCCGTGATCTGTTCGGCCAGTTCTGTGCGCCAGTCGCTTGTCAGACTGCGACCGCCCGAAACGCCAATTTTTCTCACTTCGGAACGGACCGCTTCCAGTGCCGCATCCGGCCTTCCTTTTTGCGTCTGACGCACTACTTTAGCGTCGGCATCGGCCAATAGGTCATCCAGGCTGTTATCCGGAGCCGGGCTGGATTCCTGCTTCGCCAGTAATGCCGCTTTGTCTTCCGCCAGCGCCTTGCGACGTGCGTTTAGGCGGGCCACGGACGGGTGATCCTCAGGCAGCATTTCGAAGGGGAATCGCGGCGTCATTGGCTTGCGATCTTCCGGTTTGCCAACTCCCTCAGGAGGCCACATTACCAGCGACTCGGTCGCCTCAGTCGTGTAGATGGTTCTGGTGAATCGGTTTTCGACGCGGCGGGTCTTGCCGTAAAAAGCGGCCAGATCATAGAAGTCTTTGCGTTTCCACACGTCAAACGGATGGTCATGACACTGCGCGCAGGCGACGCGCACGCCAAGAAAAACCTGTGACGTTACACCCGCCATCGCCATCGGGTCGGCTCCATCGCCGAGGATAAAGCCCACTTCCGGAACCGCACCGGCTTTGCCGTTCTTCGAGATCAACTGGCGACAGAGTTCATCGTAGGGCACGTTGTCCGCCAATGAGCGATGCACCCAGGCAATCGCTGCAGATCCACCTTCAGCATTGGACCGCAGTCGCAGCAGATCCGCATAGAACATGGTCCAGCGATCGGTAAAACGATCGTCAGCCATCCGATTTTCGATCATTCTCGCGCGGCGATCGTGTGCGGGCCACGACAAGAACTCTTCAATTTCTTCCTGCGAAGGAATTCGCCCAATCAAGTCCAATGAAATGCGTCTGATGAAGGCGAGGTCTGAAATCGATGGCTCTGGTGGCTCGACTTTTCCCAGAATTGTATTTTCGCGATTCAACGCATCATCAATAGACTTCGGCTGAATTGATTGCGTTTGCGTTGTTTTTTCGGACCCGAGCAACTGATGTTCGAATGGATTGACCAGAAACAAACTCAACAAACACGCTGAACCAGCCAAACGCAGAAGAGTCACCAAGGCGGAAACTTGAGGAAAGCGATAGTGTTGCACGCGCTAAATCCTTTGAGTGAATTTGAATCAGCCATGCGAGATCTCGACACGCAAATGGCACAATTACGTCCATTGAGATTGACGAGGTGTCTGATCTCCTTCGGTTGCTCAGATCACGCAGGAGCTGACAAAAACCTTCGTGAAAATTTTCTCTGGTCGAGACAGATTAGCAACAATCCCGGCCCCTGCAAGGACAAATGAATATATGTGGCCATGCGATCAGATTCCGTCAGCTTCACCGTCCGAGGCTGTCAATTCTCGTTCCAGGGCTCCAGCCCTGGAACGCACTGCACTGGAGGCTCCTGCCTCCAGTGACAATCTCGCGAGGCAGGAGCCTCGGGGACAGTGTGTTCCGAGGCAGGAGCCTCGGAACAAGGACAGCAATCCACAACCTCATGAAGTATAACCTGATCACCTGACGGCAATTGTGAAGCTACTGTCGCGAATCCCATTCAGAGGCCGGTTTGTCTGAAGACATGTCTGTCAAAAATGGTCCGGATCAGTTCTAATTCGACTGTCAACAAGTTGATTCAGCAATCGGCTCGAAAGTTCCCCGTGCCGCGCGAAGTTTTTCGCGTGGATCAACGAACGATGCTCAAAACCCTCTACGAAGGAGAGAAACCATGAAATTACTGACTCTTGTGACAGTCGCGGCACTGATGGGCTTGGGCGCGCTCTTCACGGCAGACGCTGATGTCACTGTGAAAAATGTTCATCTTTGTTGTGCATCATGCGTTGATGGTGTGAAGGATTCATTGAAAGATGTTGACGGCGTCACCAATGTTACCTGTGACCAGAACACAAAAGTCGTGAACTTTAAAGTGTCCGGTGATGAAGCCGCCAAGAAGGCGATCGAAGCTCTGGCCGAAGGCGGATTCTACGGCACCGCGAAGCAGGGCAAGAAAGACATCACGTTTCCTGACGCAGGCGCGAAGAAGGACACAAAGTCAGCCAAGATCAAATTCACCGGTGTTCATCTCTGCTGCAAATCCTGTGTGAAGGGTGCCCATGCGGCGCTGAAAGACGTGAAGGGTGTTTCCAGCATCGATATCGATCGCGAAGCGGGAACGGTCATTGTTTCGGGGGCCGACATCGTCCAGACTGATGCACTTGCTGCGCTCAATAAAGGTGGATTTTACGGCAAAGTCTCCGAGTAAGACGAGCGGCGGATGCGCGATACCCGGAAAGAAGCCCGGCTTCTATTGGTATACTTCACGCGGTCAAAAATGAGGCTGTGGATTTTCTGGTGATTGTCCCCTCTCCCCCGGAATTGATTTTCCAACTTTACACGTTTTCCACGGGGGAGAGGGCTAGGGTGAGTGGCAAGAATCCACTCTTTTCTGGTTGATCATACTTAACTCCAGGTCAGCCCCCGCATCCGGCCTGACGGCCACCTTCTCCCTCTTGCCAAGGGGAGAGGGGGCATGGAAAACGTTGCCTTTGAAAGTACCTCCGTCTGCACCGCATGCAGTATATACTTCACGCGGTGTGGATTAATGTCCTTGCTCCGAGGCTCCTGCCTCGGAACACACTGCTCCCGAGGCTCCTGCCTCGCGAGCTTGTCGCTGGAGGCAGGAGCCTCCAGTGCAGTGCGTTCCAGGGCTGGAGCCCTGGAACGAGAATTGACAGCC
>Ga0154020_10001573_pt1 | contig 27965 bp, 19 predicted proteins | sample Klosneuvirus_201_FD_109709 | JGI IMG/M metagenome (GOLD analysis project Ga0154020, IMG submission 109709) | Active sludge microbial communities from wastewater, Klosterneuburg, Austria - Klosneuvirus_20160825_MG | ecosystem: Engineered > WWTP > Aerobic digester > Activated sludge | place...
CCGAGGCGACGCACCGTGGGCGTGTGCACCCGCGGCGCGGGGGCCTTGGCCACCAGGTGCGGCTGCGGTTTGAACTCGGGGCGCAGCCGCCGGACGAGCGCCTTCACCTTGCCCACGAGCTCGGCGCGCACGCGGTCGCGGGCCTCGGTGATGCCCTCGGAGGCCTCGGGCTTGGTGAGGTAATCCGAGGCGCCGAGGGTCAGCGCCTGCAGGGTGGTCGACGCGCCCCGCTCGGTCTTGGTGCTGAACATGATGACCGGGAGCTTGGGGTGCAGCTTGCGGATCTCGCGCAGCGTCTCGATGCCGTCCATCTCGGGCATCTCCACGTCGAGCGTGACGAGGTCGGGCGGCGTCTGGGCGATCTTGGCGAGGGCGATGCGGCCGTGGGGCGCGCTGCCCATCACCTCGATGTCCGGGTCCTCGGACAGCACCTCGGTGAGGATCCGGCGGATGATCACCGAGTCGTCCACCACGAGGACCCGGATGCGCGGGCTCATGACGGCACCTCGAAGCCGAGGAGCACCAGCTTGTCCCGCATGGCCTCCTGGTCGAACGGCTTCATGAGGTACTCGTCGGCGCCCGCCTCGAGGGCTCTACCGATCTGTTCCATCTCGTTCTCCGTCGTGACCATCATCACCCTCGTGTCGGCGTACTCGCCGTTGGCGCGGATGGCGCACAAGAGCTCGTAGCCGTTCATCTCGGGCATGTTCCAGTCGAGGAGGGCGATGGCCGGCGGCCCCACGCGCGCGAGCACCTCGAGCGCGTGGCGACCGTGTTCGGCCTGGGCGACCTCGAAGCCGGCGGCCTCGAGCATCCGGGTGAGGATGGTGCGGACCGCCCGCGAGTCATCGACGACGAGTGCCTTCATGGGAGCCTCGGAACAGTGGGAGAGCCTCAGTAGGTGAACTGGCCGACCAGCTTGCGGAGCTCGCTGGCCATGCGGGAGAGCTCGGCGGCGGCCCGCTGGGTGTCGGACGCCCCGCTCGAGGTGTTCTGGGCGGCGCGGGCCACGCCGGTGATGTTCTCGGCGATCTCGCCGCTGCCCTTGGCGGCCTCGCCGACGTTGCGGCTGATCTCGTTGGTCGTCGCGGTCTGCTCCTCGACGGCGCTCGCGATCGTGTTCTGGATGTCGTTGATCTGGTTGATGATGGTGCCGATCTGGCCGATGGCGGCGACGGCGCCGCGGGTGTCGGACTGGATGGCCTCGATCTTCTGGGAGATGTCCTCGGTGGCCTTGGCGGTCTCCTTGGCGAGCTCCTTGACCTCGTTGGCGACGACCGCGAAGCCCTTGCCCGCTTCGCCGGCGCGCGCGGCCTCGATGGTGGCGTTGAGCGCGAGGAGGTTGGTCTGCTGGGCGATCGAGGTGATGACCTTGATGACCTTGCCGATCTCCGCGCTGCTCTCGCCGAGCTTGCCGACGGTGGAGTTGGTGGTCTCGGCGACCTTCACCGCCTGCGTGGCGACGCGCGCCGCCTCGTTGGCGTTCTTGGCGATCTCGCGGATGCTGGCGGTCATCTCCTCGGCCGCGGTGGCGACCGACTGGACGTTGCGGTTCACCTCTTCGGAGGCGGCCGACACGACGCTCGCCTGGGCCGAAGTCTCCTCGGCGTTGGCGCCCATGGACTGGCTCACGGCGGTGAGCTGCTGCGCGGAGCTCGAGAGCGCGTCGGCGTTGGAGCCGATCTGCCCGACGCTGCCGCGGAGGTTGGAGAAGAAGCGCTGGAGCCCCTCGCCGAGCTGGCCGATGGCGTCGGAGCCCGAGATGTCGACGCGCTTGGTGAGGTCGCCCTTCTCGGCGCTCGCCACGACCGTGAGCAGCGCGTCGACCTTGGCGCGCAGCTCCTCGCCGAGCTGACGCTCGCGCTCGGCGGCCTCCTTGATCTTGCGCTCGGCCTCGACCGCCGGGGTGATGATGGCCCAGGTGACCATGGTGCCGAGCACGTTGCGGCGGTCGTCGAGGATCGCCGAGACGTTGAGCTCGAGGTGCTCGGGGCCGAGGCGGATCTTGGCCTTGTGCGGGAGGTTGCGCGGGTCGGCGAGCATCCGCCGCTGGTGGTCGGGGTTCTTGTGGAAGATGTCGATCGAGCGGCCGAGCACCTCGTCCGCGCGGCAGGGCAGGTACTGCTCGAGCGTGCGCAGCGTCTGGATCGACGCCGGGTTCTGGTACTGGATGTTGAGATCCTTGTCCGCGTACATCACGTTGATGGGCGCCTGGTCCATCATCGACTTGACCCGGGCCATCTCTTGCTCGAGGCGGATCTTGTCGGTGACCACGTCCCAGGTCACGAGCGCCCCCACGTAGTCCCGCCCGTCGTAGACGGCGGTGACGTGCAAGTGGAGCTTCTCCGGGCCGAGGTCGATGACCGCCTTGTGCGGGAGGCGTCGGGGGTCGGCGAGCAGCCGGCGCTGGTGGTCGGGGCTCTTGTGGAAGATGTCGATCGAGGCGCCGACCACGTCGCGCGCCCGGATGGGGAGGTGGGCCTCGAGCCGCTCGAGGGTGCGCCGCGACGCGGTGTTGGCGAACCGGATGGTGCAGTCCCGGTCGGCGTAGAGGATGTTGCTCGGCGCGTCCTCGAGGAGGGCGAGCGCGAGGCTGCTGTTGAACCCTTCGCCCTTGGGCTCCGCCTTGGCGGCGTGCCCGTTGCCGTTGCCGTTCGGTGCCGCGCTCGGGCGCACGCTGATGCCAGTGTCGTCCATGGACGTGTCCTCCAGTCGAGTGTTGTGAATCGTTGCGGGTTGGTTGCTCAGCTCGCCCGCTCGGTGGTCGGGACCACGCGGGCGGTGTCGAGCAACAGCAAGAGGTGGCCTTCGAGCTTGTAGACGCCTTGCACGAGGTCCTTGGTGGCGACGTCGAGGGTCTCCGGCGGGCGCTCGAACGCCTCGTCGCCGACCTCGATGACGTCGCCGATCTGGTCGACCAGGAGCGACATCGCGCCCTCGTCGGTGCGCACCACCACGTTCATCGGCGGGGTCTCGGAGGTGCGGGGCGGCAGACCGAGGCGCGTGCGCATGTCGATCGCGCTGACGATCTGCCCGCGCAGGTTGATGAGGCCGTAGATCATGGGTGGGGCGAGCGGGACGCGGGTCATCTCCTGCTCGCGGATGACCTCTTGCACGTGGGTCACGTCGACGCCGAAGGAGGCGCCGGCGAGCTGGAAGGTGCAGAGCTGACGGGTGGCCAAGGTTCGATCCTTTCAGGCGGCGGAGAGGCTCGGGTCGCAGGCGTCGATGACCCCCTCGACGTCGAGGAGGTTGGTGACGCGGCCCTCGACGACGGTGGCGCCGACGATCCCGCGCTGGGCGAACGGGCGCTCGATGCGGACGAAGTCCTCCACGATGTCGACGATCTGCTCGACGACGAGGCCGACGCGGCGCCCGTTCTTGGCGTGCACGACGACCTGGAGGGGCGCGTCGGCGTCGCCCTGGACGGCGGCGCTCGCGCCGACGACGGTGGCGACGTCCACGAGGGGCAGGAGCTGCTCGCGGTACTGGACCACCTGGTGTCGCCCTGCACGCTCCACGCCACGGCGCGGGAGCTCTTCGAGCCGCGCGACCATGGCGAGGGGGATGGCCATGCGCATGTCGGCGCCGACGCGGACGAGGAGGAGGGCCTGCTTGTCCTCGGTGCCCGGCGCGAGGTCGGTGTCGGCGCCCTCACGCTTGCGGTCCTTGCTGCTCGAGACGACGTTCGCGCGCTGGGCAATGCCGAGCACGTCGAGGATCAACGCCACCTTGCCGTCGCCCATGATGGTCGCGCCGGCGAACGCCGTGAGGCCCTTGAGCTCCTTGCCGAGCGGCTTCACGACGATCTCCTCGGTGTCGTGCACGCCGTCCACGACGAGGCCGAAGGTGCGGTCGTCGGCCGAGAGCACGACGATGCACAGGGAGCCGTCGGGGGCGGTCCCGGGCCCGCCGAGCTCGAGCGCGGCGCCGAGGTAGACGAGGGGCAGGAGGTTGCCGCGGAGCCGGAACACCGGGACGCCGTGGATGGACTCCACCGCGCGGGCCGCGGCCTCGGGCTCGATGCGCACGAGCTCGAGCAGGTTGACCTGCGGGATCGCGTAGCGCTCGCTGCGGGTCGTGACGACGAGGGCGGGGATGATCGCCAGCGTGAGGGGGATCTTCACGCGCAGCGAGGTGCCGAAGCCGTGGCGGCTGGTCAGCTCGACGGTGCCGCCGATGCGCTCGATGTTGGTCTTGACGACGTCCATGCCGACGCCGCGCCCCGAGACGTTGGTGACCTTCTCGGCGGTCGAGAACCCGGGGAGGAACACCAGGGAGACGAGCTCGCGCTCGCTCATGCGCTGGGCGCGATCGGCCGGAACGAGCCCGCGGGCCACGGCGCGGTCGCGCACCTTGATCGGGTCGATGCCGCCGCCGTCGTCGCTGATCTCGATGTTGACCTGGCCGCCCTCGTGGAAGGCGCGCAGGAACAGGCGACCCTGCGCGGGCTTGCCGGCCGCGACGCGGACCTCGGGGCGCTCGATGCCGTGGTCGATCGAGTTGCGCACCGCGTGGGTGAGCGGGTCCTTGATGGCCTCGATGATGGTGCGGTCGAGCTCGGTGTCCTCGCCCTCCATCTCGATGCGCACCTGCTTGCCGCAGGTGACGGCGAGGTCGCGCACGACGCGCGGGAACTTGCCCCACACGTTGCCGATCGGCTGCATGCGCGTCTTCATCACGCCTTCCTGCAGCTCGGTCGTGAGCAGGTTGAGGCGCTGGCTCGTGCCGTGGAACGCGCCGTCCTTCACCGTGGAGCCGAACTGCAGGATCTGGTTGCGCGCGAGGACGAGCTCGCCGACCAGGTTCATGAGGCGGTCGAGGAGGCCCACGTCGACGCGCACGCTGGTGTCGGAGACCGCGGTCGCCGTGACCTCCGGTGGGGCGAGCTCCTTTGGCTTGGGCATCGGGGCAGGGGATGCGACATGCGCGGCTGCGGGAGCCGGAGCAGGGGCCGGCACCGCGGGCGCGGGCCGATGGGAGGCCTGCTTGTGCGCAGCGTGGTCGTCGCCCTTGCCCTGGAGCCGGGCGAGGCGCGCGATGAGCGCGGAGTCGTCGCGCTGGCCATCGGTGCCCGTGGCCTCGATCGAGGCCAGCATCTCGCGGACCGCGTCCACCGTCTGGAGCAGCGCGGTCACGATGTCGGCGTCGAGCAGCCTCGTGCCCTCGCGCAGCTGCGAGAGCAGGTTCTCGGCGACGTGGGTCAGCGATTCTAGGCCGGAGAAGCCGAGGAAGCCGGAGGTCCCCTTGATGGTGTGGATGGTGCGGAAGATCCCCGCGATCTGCCCACGCGCGGTGGGATCCGCCTCCAGCGCGACGAAGTCTCGGTCCAGCTGATCCAGGTTCTCGTGGCTCTCCACGAGGAACTCTTTGACGATGTCGTCATCCATGGGCGCCCCCTCTTGCAGGGGACGGACCAAGTCTTCCGTTCAGCAGTCCCCGTGAGGACGATGCTTCCCATTCGCCAATCCAATGACGCCGAGGGGCCGACGACGTCGAGCGGCTGACGTGCTCAGGAGGGCCGCGGGGCGCGCGGCGGCAGCGTGATCTCGACCCAGGCGCCGCCCTCGGCGCGGTTGCCGTGATCGACCCGCCCCCCCACGCGGAGCGCGCGGCGCGCCATGATCCCGAGTCCCTGTCCGAGACTCATGGTCTCGGGAAAACCCTTGCCGTCGTCCTCGATGCGCAGCGTGATGGCCCCCGGCACGACGTGGAGGCGACAGGACAGCGACCGCGCCTCGGCGTACTTGATGACGTTGGTCGTGGCCTCGCGGGCCGCCCGTCGCAGCGCGTGGGCGACGGCTGCGTCGAGCTCCGTCTTCTCCCCTTCGTCGAGCCCCTGCTCGTCCAGCGTGAGCGCGAGGCCGGCCGCGGCGCAGGCGTCGCCGAGCGCGCGGCGGATGTCGGCGGCCACCGCGCCGAGGGTGGCGGGGCGCGGCGAGAGCAGGCCGGGCAGGGCGCGCACCTCGTCGATGCCGTCGCGGATCGCGTCGCGCGCCGGGTCGAGGTCGTCCCCGTCGCCGAGGGCCGACAGCAGCGAGAAGGCGCGGGAGAGGCTGCCGCTCACGCCGTCGTGCACCTCCATCAGCACCGCCTCGCGCTGGGCCGAGAGGGCGCGCTCGAACCCCTCCACGCGGTCGATCGCGGCGGCCACGCGGCTCCGGAGCTCCTCGGGTGCGAACGGCTTGGGGAGGTAGTCGTCCGCGCCCGCCGTGAGGCCCCGCACGCGCTCCTCGGCCTCGCCGAGCGCAGAGAGCAGCAGCACCGGGGTTCCCTCGAGGGTGGCGCGAACGGCGGTCAGCACGTCGTAGCCGCTGCCGTCGGGCAGCATCACGTCGGTGACGACTGCGCCTGGACGAGGGGCGCGCGCGAGGCGCTGCCGGGCGGCCTCCACGGTCGCGGCGAGCTCCACCCGGAAGCTCTTGCCGAGGGTCCGCTCGAGGAGTCGCCGCATGTCGGCGTCGTCCTCCACGACGAGCACCACGTGGCCGGCGCCGGGGGAGCGTGCCTCCGACGAGGGCGGCACCCCTCGGCCCGACGAGGCCGGCTTCGGCTCGGTCTTCGGCGCCTCGTCGGTGGCCGGGAGCTCGAGCCGGAACGTGGTGGGCGCGCCCTCGCGCAGGGTGAGGGTGCCGCCGTTGAGGCCAGCGAGCTCGCGGGCGAGGGGCAGTCCGACCCCCGAGGTGGCCCCGCCCTCCCGATCGAACGACACGAAGCGCTCGAAGATGGCCTCGCGTCGCGACACGGGGACGCCCGGGCCATCGTCGACCACGTCGACCCACACCCGTTCTCGGTCGGGGCCACCCACGATCAGCGTCACGGTGCCCGCGCGCCCCGCGCGATCGAGCTGGCGGAGGGCGTTGGCGACGAGGTTGCCGAGGATCCGCGCCGCGTGGCCCGGATCGACCAGCGCGACGCGCGGTGCCTCGGCCTCGACCCGTACCCGCGAGCCGCCGCGAGGCGCGAGCTGGGCGGCCACGTCCCGCGCGATCACCGTGAGGTCGCACGGGCGGGCGCGCACCGGCATCTGCCCGGCCTCGAGGCGGGCGAGGTCGAGGAGCTGGTCGGCGAGGTCCGCCACGGCGAGGGCGTTGCGCTCGATCCGCGCGAGCGACGCGGCGTCCTCCTTGGAGCGCGTCTCGGTCTCGAGGAGCGCCGCCTCGCCGCGGATGACCGCCAGCGGCGTGCGCAGGTCGTGGGCGAGGTCGACGAACAGCCTCCGCTTGAGCTCGTCGTCGCGTTGCAACCGCTCGTGGGCGCGGACGAGCGCGCGTCGCGTCGCGAAGGCATCGCGACCGAGCCGGTCGCGCGCGGCCGCCGAGACGACGGCGACGCCGTACGCGAAGCCCGTCGCGGTGAGCGACAGCAACCAGAGCGAGCTCGCACCCCTCACGGCCACGACGAGGAGGGCGAGCTGGGTGACGACGGCGATGGCGAGGTTGCAGCGCCAGGTGAACCCACCGAGCAGGGTGACGAGGAGGCTGCTCAGCACGAGGCTCACGATCTTGATGGGCAGCCGATCGAGCGGGACGTGCACGAAGCCGTAGGCGCTCACCGCCGCGATCAGGAACGAGCCCGCGACCATGGCGATCTCGATGGCGTCGAGGGTGCGCGTCCGGCGGAGCCAGACCAGCAGCGCGCAGGCGAGCGCGCATTCGGGGAGGCGGATGACGAGGGCCTGGGCGGTCGTGAAGACCGCGCGGTCCACGAACAGGAGGCTGACCACCCACACGGCGAGCGAAGCGCTCCAGATCCAGCGCGATCGGATCCGCACGACCTCGGCGCGCTCGGCGTCGAAGGCCGCCGCGAGGGCGTGCTCCTCCTCGACGTCGGGCAGGGCGGGGTTTGCCATCGGGTGGCTCGCTGCGTACGCTCGTCTGGTGACGCAAGCAACGGCGGCCTCGCTGCGGCACGTCATGCTGGCGGCGCTGCTCTCGTGCTCGGCCGACGCGCCGGCGCCGCCTCCACCGCTCGGGTTCACGCCGTGCGCCGACCCGCTCGAGTGCGCCGACGTGACCGTGCCGCTCGACTGGTCGGCGCCCGGAGGTGCGAAGATCACCCTCCGGGTCGGCCGGGCCCGCGCGCTCGACGGCGAGGCGGCAGGGGTCGTGTTCCTCAACCCCGGGGGCCCGGGCGCGCCGATGGTCGAGCGCTTCGCCGCGCAGTACGGCACCTACCGGGTCGGCTTCGGCAAGGCGCTCGCGCGGTTCGACGTGGTCACCTGGGACGTGCGCGGCGCCGGCCTGAGCACGAGGCTGCCCTGCGTCGACGACACCACGCTCGACCAGCTGCGCGCGGCCGATCTCGCGCTCGAGGGCGCGAGCACGGCGGGGGTGGAGGCGCTGGCCGGCGCGCTGCGCGTCGGGTGTCAGAAGAGCGCGCTCGCCGGCCACCTCGGTCTCGCGACGCAGGCGCGGGACCTCGAGGCGATCCGGAAGGCGCTCGGCCTCGAGCGGGTCGCTTTCCTCGGCTACTCGTACGGGGGCATGCTGGGTCTCGCCTACGCGAGCCTGTTCCCGGAGCACACTGGGGCGATGATCCTCGACTCGCCGACGGCGCTCGGTCCCGACCTGGAGGCCGACCTCACGGGCGTCGCCGAGGCCCGCGCGCAGGGGCTCGAGCGGTTCTTCGCGGCCTGCGCGGCGAGCGCCACCTGCGCGTTCGGGGGTGCCGACCCGGGCGCGGTCGCGAGCCGGTTCGACGCGCTCGTCGCCAGGACCACCACGGCGAAGCTGCCGGCGGGCACGCGTTCACTCTCGCGGACCGACCTCGGCTTCGCGATCGCGGACGGCCTCCGGGTCGGCGATGCCGTCAAGCTCGGCGCCGACCTCGCCAAGGCCGAAGCGGGCGACGCCTCGGCGTTGCTCGCCCGCGCGGACCTCGCGACCGGTCGCGACGCCGCGGGTCACTACGACGGCACCTTCGGGGTGCACGTCGCGATCGTGTGCGGCGATCAGCGGCTCTCGGCGGCCTCGCTGTCGGCGTTCGCGAGCTTCGGCGCGTCCTTGCGCGCACGATTGCCGCGCACGGGGTGGATGGCGCTCTCACCGTGGTCGCTCTGCGTCGGGTGGTCGGCGCCGCCGCGGCCCGAGTTCAAGGGCGATCGTGCGCCGCCGCCGCTCGTCGTCGCGGGCCGGTTCGACCCCATCACGCCGTTCAGGAACGCGGAGGCGATGCGCAGCTTGCTGGGGCCCTCGACCCAGCTGCTCGTCTACGAGGGCGACGGTCACTCCGCCTCGGTGCACAGCGCGTGCGTGCGCGACGCGATCACCGGCTTCTTGATCGATCCGAAGCTGCCGGTCCGCGCGAGCTGCCCGAAGGAGTGACCGACGACTGCAGCCGGCGCGCGCGGCGCTCGGCGTCGATGACGGCGTCGGTCGCTCGCTGACCGCGGCGCTCCACGTACCGCTCCGCGCGCGCGATGATCTTGTCGGCCACGTCGACGCTCGTGGAGCGCTCGATGCCCTCGAGGCCGGGCGAGGAGTTGATCTCGAGGATCTTGGGCCCCGTCGAGCTCTCGAGCATGTCGACGCCCGCGACCTCGAGGCCCATCACCTTGGTCGCCGCGACGGCCGCGCGCTTGTACTCGTCGTTGAGGTGCACGCGCTGGCCCTCGCCGCCGCGGTGCAGGTTGCTGCGGAACTCGCCCGCCTTGGCCGAGCGGCGCATCGCCGCGACGACGCGGTTGCCGACCACGAACGCGCGCACGTCGCGGCCCTTGGCCTCGGCGATGTACTGCTGGACGATGATGTCCTGGCCCATGCCCCACAGGGTCTCGAGCAGCGAGGACACGGCCTGGCGGGTCTCGGCGATCATCACCCCGATGCCCTGGGTGCCCTGCTGGAGCTTCACGATCACGGGTGTGCCGCCGACGAGCTCCAGCATCATATCCATGTCCTTGGGCGACCGCGCGCAGACGGTGACCGGGACGTCGATGTCCTTGCGGGTGAGCAGCTGGAGCGCGCGGAGCTTGTCGCGCGAGCGCGCGATGGCGACGGCGCCGTTGAGGCACGGCACGCCCATCATCTCGAAATGGCGCACGACGGCGAGCCCGTAGCTCGTGATCGAGGCGCCGATGCGGGGCACGACCACGTCGTAGCGGGGGATTCCGGCGCTCGTCCGGTACATCTCGGGGCGGCCGCGCTTCACGCACAGCTGGAACTGCAGCGGGTCGGCGACCTCCACCTCGTGACCTCGCGCGCGGGCGGCGAGGACGATGCGGGTCGTCGAGTACAGCGTGGAGCTCCGCGACAGGACGAGGATGCGCATGGACGGGGTCGGGACCGTAGACGGCGAAAGTCGCGGGCAGCAACCCCGTGCCGCGCGGGGGGCGCTCTGCTATCCGCCGGGCCTCCCAATGGCCCGAGAGCGCGTCCGTTTCGCCCCGTCCCCCACCGGCTACCTCCACATCGGGGGGGTGCGCACGGCCCTCTTCAACTGGCTCTGGGCCCGAAAGACGGGTGGGACCTTCGTCCTGCGCATCGAGGACACCGACCAGGAGCGCAGCACCGAGGCGAGCCGCCAGGTGATCCTCGACTCGCTGCGCTGGCTCGGCCTCGAGTGGGACGAGGGGCCCGAGGTGGGTGGAGAGTTCGGCCCCTACACGCAGATGGAGCGCCTCGGCCTCTACAAGGAGTACGCGGATCGACTCATCTCCGAGGGCAAGGCGTACCGCTGCTACGCCACCAAGGAGGAGCTCGACGCCGCCCGGGCCGAGCTCAAGGCCAGGAACCCGAAGGCCGAGTTCCGCTACCCGGGGTGGTGGCGCGACAAGGGCCCCTCGGACTGGCTCGAGGGCAAGCCCTACGTCGTGCGCTTCAAGTCGCCCTCGTCGGGCGCCATCTCGTACGACGACCTCGTGTTCGGCCACGTGACCACGCCCAACGCCGCGCAGCAGGATTTCGTGCTGATCCGCAGCGACGGCGTGCCGCTCTACAACTTCGGTTGCGTGATCGACGACCTGACCATGGGCATCACGCTCGTGGCGCGCGGCCGCGACCACATGGTCAACACCCCGCCGCAGATCCTCCTCTACCAGGCGCTCGGCGCCGAGTGCCCGAAGTTCGCGCACCTGCCGATGATGCTCGCCGCCTCGGGCGAGAAGCTCTCCAAGCGCCACGGCGCGGTGAGCGTCGAAGAGTACAAGAACGGCGGGTTCTCCCCGGTCGCGCTGCTCAACTACCTCGTCCGCTTCGGCTGGTCGTTCGGCGACGAGGAGGTGTTCTCGCGCGCCGGCATGGTCGAGAAGTTCGACTGGGCGCGCTGCAACAAGTCGGACGGCAAGTTCGACACCAAGAAGCTCGCCGCCATCAACCACGCCCACCTCAAGGACCCGGCCCTGACCCCCGACGCGGAGTACGCGGCGGCGGTCACCCCGTTCCTCGTGGCCCGCGGGCTCGAGGTCGACGCGACGAAGCTGCTGGTGGCGCTCCCCCACGTGCGCGAGCGCGCCAAGACCTACCTCGAGGCGGCCGAGTCGCTCGACCCGTTCTTCCGCCGCGAGCTGGTCTGGGACGACAAGGCGGTCGCCAAGTTCCTGGTGCCCGCCGCCGCGCCCGTGCTCGAGGAGCTCGCCCAGGTGGTCGAGGGCGCCGAGTGCACCGTCGCGGGCCTCGAGGCGGCGTTCACCAGATACCTCGGCGACAAGGGCCTCCAGATCAAGGACGTGGCCCAGCCGGCCCGCGTGGCCCTCACGGGCCGCGGCGTCTCGCCCGGGATCTACGAGACCATCCACGTGCTCGGCCAGGCGGTGGCGCTCGAGCGCCTGCGCGCCGGGGCGGTCAAGGCGCGCGGCGCGTGATCACGCCCGACCTCCTCGTCGCGCCCGAGGCGCCCAAGGGCTTCATGGCGTGGCTCGAGCAGCCGCACGTGAAGTGGGCGGTGCCGCTGCCGCTCCTGCTGGCGCTCGCGCCGCTCATCTGGCTGTTCTTTCGCAGCACCTGGAAGGAGCTCGATCGCGAGGCGGTCACCTACCGCGAGCGCCTGCGGGAAGCCGGCAGCGAGGTCGACTACCGACCGCTGATCGCCCTCGGGCTCGGCGCGGTCATCCTCACGCTCCAGGAATACTACGGCGGCTCCAACCAGGCGTTCTACCAGACGGTCGTCGTCGAGAACCTGCGCAAGTACGAGGCGAGCCACCCCGGCGGGCTCGTGAACTTCCCGCGCTACGAGGAGCTCTACCGGCTGATCTTCTGGGCGGTCACCCGCATCGGCGGCTACCTCGCGCCGCTCGTGCTGTGGCGCGCGGTGTTCTGGAAAGACTCGATCCTCGACTTCGGCCTGCGCACCAAGGGGTTCCTCGAGCACGCGTGGATCTACGCGATGTTCGTCGCGATCATGATCCCGGTGATGATCACGGTGGCGAAGCAGCCCGACTTCGGCACCTACTACCCGTTCTACAAGCAGGCCTCGCGGTCCTGGCTCGATTTCGGGATGTGGGAGGTGTTCTACATCGGGCAGTTCTTCGCCCTCGAGATCTTCTTCCGCGGCTGGTGGGTGCGCGCGTGCCGCGGGTTCGGCGCCGGCGCCATCCTGTGCATGGTCGTGCCCTACTGCATGATCCACTACGGCAAGCCCTACCTCGAGGCGTGCGGCGCGATCGTCGCGGGCACGGTGCTCGGGTCGCTCTCCATGAAGACCCGCAGCATCTACGCCGGGTTCCTCGTGCACATCACGGTGGCGATCCTCATGGACTTCCTCGCCCTGCACCACCGGCACGCGCTGCCCGAGCGCATCTCGCCGACCAGCACGGGCACCTTCGTCTTCAAGTACACGGTGCACACCTTGTGGATCGTGTGGGCGCTCGCGCTCACGATGCTGCTCGTGGCCCTCGTGCGGCGGTGGCCGCAGATCCGCGCCCAGCTCGCCCGCAAGCGCGCCGCGGCGGACTGACCGACGGTCTGCCCGACGACGAGCTCGTCGCGGGCGCCTGGTCGGCGAACGGTCGGTTCGGCGGAACATCGGCGGAAATCGAGCGAGCTTCGCGCTTCCGCGTCGGCGGGATTTCGGCGGAACTTCTGCCAGGGCGCGAATCGCGCCCGAGCTCGCAGGGAGGAGAACCATGTTCCAGATCCACCGTTCCATCAAGGCCCTCGCGGCCGTCTCGTGCGCGTCGTTCGTCGTGTTCGCGTGCAGCAGCAGCGACAGTCCGGCGGGCACTCCCGACAGCGGGAAGACCGACACCGGCGCCGACGCCAAGACGCCGGCCAAGAAGACCGCCGCGGCTCCCACCGCCAAGCCGCCGGCCAAGGCCCCGCCCAAGCCGACGACCTCGGCCACCGCACCGAAGTCCGAGCCGCCGGCCACCCCCCCGAAGTCGCCGGACCTCGAGAACACCACGCTGCTCAGCGAGAGCGGCTTCGAGATCGACGCCTCGTGCGCCAAGGCCGGCCTCACCGATGGCAAGGGCTATTGCCTCCCCGAGTCGGACTACCTGGTGGGCTGCGTCGGTGGGAAGCTGCTCGGCATCGACTGCGGCGCGCTCAACAGCTCGACCCAGGCCGTCTCGTGCGAAGACGATCCCAAGGCGGGGTGTTACGCGGTGGATCTCTCTCCCGTGGCCTCCGACATCAGCGACGACGCGGTGGGATACGGGATCTCGGTCGACGCGACCTGTACGACCGAGCAGGACGGCAAGGGCTTCTGTCTGGACAGCTTCGCGGTCGTCTGCACTGGCGGCAAGTACTACGCGCTTGACTGCAAGAGCTACCTCGAAGCAGCATCCTGCAAGGCGAACAGCGACGGGGCGCTGAGCTGCTACTGAGTCGGTGAGGGCCGAGTGGGGGGATGACGCAACGGAGCGCACGGTTGTCGCGTCGTCCAGCCACGTTCGTAGGACGGGCGAAGGAGCTGGGCGTCTTCGCCGCGCTGCTCGCCGAGCCGGCGAACGCGCCGATCGTGCTGTCGGTCGTCGCGCCCGGCGGGACGGGCAAGAGCACGCTGCTGCGCGTCTTCCACGCCATGGCGATCGAGCTCGGACACCAGGTGGTCCGGCTCGACGCCCTGGATCTCCCGACCCTGCGCCCGAGCTTCCGCGTCGCCTTCGCGGAGGCGTGCGGCGACGCGGAGGTCGTCCTCGTGGACAACTTCGAGGCGCTGCGCGGCCTCGAGGCCCTCGTCGCGGAGTTCGTGCTCGACGAGGCCGCGGCCGGACATCGGTTCGTGTTCGCCGGTCGCCTGGCGCCCTCGCCCGAGCTGCGCAGGGTCGTGGATCACGGGGTCGCTCTTCGCGGACTCGCCCTCGCCGATCTCTCGCCAGAAGAGGCGGACGAGTACCTGACCCGTCGAGGCGTCCAGGCGAGTCAGCGTCCGGAGATCGTGCAGCACAGTCACGGCCACGCGCTCGCCCTGGCCTTGACGGCAGACGCTCAGCTCGCGAGCGGCGCGCCCATCGTCCTCGGCCGTCACCCGGACCTCCTCGCGGAGCTCGCGTCGGTGTTCCTGCGTGACATCCCGGATCCGCTCTACCAGGAGGCGATCCGGATCTGCGCGCTCGCCAGGACCACGACGGAGGAGCCGCTCGCTGCGCTGCTCGGGGGGCAGAGCGACCGGGCGTTCGCCTGGCTTCGTGGACTCTCCTTCGTCCAGTCGGGTTCCCAGGGCCTCACGCCGCACCCCCTCGCGAGGGACGTCCTGGTCGCCGATCTCCGCTGGCGGAACATGTCGGCCTTCCAGTCGACCCTCCACCGGTTGTTCGAGTTCTACAGCCAGCGCGTCGCCGCCGGTCACGCTCCCCACACCGAGTTCGTGAAGCTGAGCTTCCTCCTGCGTCACAGCCCCGTGCTGCGGCCCTTCTTCGACGTTCCCCTCGGTCTCGACGCGGCCCTCGATGTCGCGCAACCCACCGACGCTGCGGTCCTGGCCGGACTCTGTCAGCGACATCGGGGGCCGGAATCGGCGGCCCTGTGTGCCGCGTGGTTCGTCGAACAGCCAGCGTCGTTCTACGTGGTGCGCGCGACGGACGGCAGCGTGCGGGGCTTCGGTGCCCACCTCCGCCTCGACGGCGCGAGCGCGGACCTGCGCGCGCGCGATCCAGCGACGGCGCGCGCCTGGGAGTTCGCTGTGCGCGGCCTCGAGCAGCGGGCGGCGCCGGTCACCTACGTGCGATGGCTGATGATGGTGGACGAGTTCCAGCCGCTGACGCCCGAGATGGCGCTCTGCTGGACGATCGCCGGCTTCGCTCCCATGCAGATGCCCGGGCTTGCCTTCACCTTCCAGCCGATCGACTCGCGCGAGCACTGGCCGCTGATCGCCGCGTCGGGTGCGCGCCACGATCCCGGCCTCGCCTTCGACCTCGATGGGCACCACCAGGAGGTCTCGGTGCTGGATCGACGCCTGCGGACCCCCGCGGAGTGGGCCACGATGCTGGTCAAGAGCGCGCTGGAGCTCGATCAGGGGGGCACTCTCGCCGAGATCCCGCTCCAGCGGGCCGCGCCCGCGAGTTCGCTCGACGCCGCGCAGTTCGCCGAGTCCGTGCGGCTCGCCCTGCGCCATCTGCACGATCGGCGTCGCCTGCGTCAGAGCCCGTTGCTGGAGACCCGGTTGCTGGCCGGGTGCTCGTCCGAGCCGGCCTGCGTCGACCGGCTGCGCGCGCTCCTCGTGCAGGAGATCGAGGCGCTTCGCGGGAGCTCTCGCGGCGATCGCACCTTCCTGGCCGCCCAGGCCGTCTACCTCGATGGGACCCAGTCGCAGCAGGGGGCCGCGGAGCGGCTGGGGATGGCCGACAGCACGCTTCGCCGGCACCTGCACGAGGCGACGGATCGGGTGCAAGCAGCCCTCTGGGAGCGCGAGATCCGCTACCGCGGCTCCGCCTGAACAGCCTGGGTCACTTCACCGGGTCGCGGATGACGGTGCCGATCTCCTCGCCGACCACCACGCGCTGGATGTTGCCCTTGGTGGAGAGCTTGAACACGCGGATGGGGAGCTTGTTGTCGCGGCAGAGCGTGACCGCGGTGCCGTCCATCACGCCGATGCGGTCCGCGAGGAAGCGGTCGTAGCTGAGGTCGGCGATCATCTTCGCCTCGGGGTGCTTCATCGGGTCGGCGTCGTAGATGCCGTCGACCTTGGTGGCCTTGAAGAGCGCGTCGGCGTGGATCTCCATCGCGCGCAGCGCGGCGGCCGTGTCCGTGGAGAAATAGGGGTTGCCGGTGCCGGCGGCGAAGATCACGCAGCGCCCCTTCTCGAGGTGGCGCACCGCGCGGCGACGGATGTACGGCTCGGCGACCTGGCGCATCTCGAGGGCGGTCATCACCCGCGTGGGCACGCCGCAGCGCTCGAGCGCGTCCTGCAGGGCGAGCGAGTTCATCACCGTGGCGAGCATGCCCACGTAGTCGCTCTGCGCGCGGTCCATGCCCTGCGCCGAGCCCTTGAGGCCGCGGAAGATGTTGCCGCCGCCGATGACGAGGCCGAGCTGCACCCCGAGGCGGTGGACCTCGGCGAGCTCCTCCGCGATGGCGCGCAGGGTGTCGGGCTGGATGCCGAACGCCTCCTTGTTGCCGTCCGGATTGCAGAGCGCCTCGCCGGAGAGCTTCAGCAAGACCCGGCGGTAGCGCAGGCCCGGAATCGGAGGCGGGGGAGGGCGGGTGAGGTCGTCGTGCACGGGGCGCGGGTAGCGTGTGCAGAACGGGCCGTCGATGCTATCGATGGCCGGTGCAGGAGACGCCCGGGCCCGGACCGGTCATCCACGGTCGTGGCGACGCGCGGCTGGATGCGGTCGTCGATTTCGTCGGTTTCGCGGCGCGTTCGCTCGCGCTGTCGTCGTTCCTGGACGAGGCCCCGGCGCGCATCGCGGACATCTTCCACGCCCCGGTGTGCTCGCTCTACCTGCTCGAGCCTGCGCAGAACGACGAGGCCGAGCGGCCGTCCGACCGCGAGGCGCGCATGCCCGAGGTCCACTCGCCGTACGAGCTCGTGATGCGCGGCAACGTCGGCTTCCCGGCCATGGCGCTCGGCGAGATCCGGCTCGACGTGGGGCAGGGCATCACCGGCATGGCCGTGAGCCTCGGGCGCCCCATCAGCGTGGCCGAGGCCGAGGGGCACAACGCCTATCGGCACTTCGAGCAGCTCGGCGAGGAGCGTTTCCCCGTGTTCCTCGCGGCGCCGGTGCTGGGGCCCGAGGGCCCCCTCGGCGCGATCGCCGTCCAGCGCGAGCCGGGCCGACCGTTCGAGTCGCGCGACGTCGAGCTGGTGGTCGCCCTCGCGGCCTCGCTGGCCCACGGCATCCTTCGCGCCGAGCTCCTCGACCAGCTGCGCGAGCAGCCCGTGGTGCGCGGTCCCGGGGGCGGGACCCGCCGCGTCACGTTGCCCGGCCGTCCCATCGTGCCAGGGCGCGCGGTCGGCGCGGTCGCGGCGCTGCGCCGCCCGGCCACGCGCCCCCACCACGACGGCGAGACCGGCGCCGAGCTCGCCCGCCTCCTCGAGCCCGCGTTCGACGCAGCCAGCCGGGCGGTGCACGCGCTCTCGCACCAGGCCGAAAAGCTGGGCCTCGCCGAGGAGGGCGAGTTCCTCGCGACCTACGTGCAGATCCTCGACGACGGCCGCTTCCGCGAGCGCGCCCTCGAGCTCGTCTCGCTCAAGCGCTCGGTCGGCGGCGGGATGGCCGAGGTCGCCCGCGAGGTCACCCGGGCGGCGCGGCTCACCGGCGACCCGTTCAGCGAGCGGCGCGCGCGCGACGTCGAAGATCTGTGCGACGCCATCGTCATGATGACCGCCGCCGATCCGCGCGCCGATCTGCCGTCGCGCGCGGTGCTCATCGGCGACCGCCTCACCGTCTACGACTTGCTGGTCACCGCGCGCCACCGACCTTCCGGGATCGCCCTCGGCGACGCGGGCTCCGGGGCGCGCACGCGGGCCCTCGCCGCGCTGCTGGGGGTGCCGTGCGTCACCGGCGTCCAGGGCCTCTTTCGCTGGGCGACCGACGGCGATCTCGCGCTGGTCGACGGCGATCACGGCCTCGTGGTGCTCAATCCGTCGAAGGCCGACGTCCAGCGGGTCCGCGGCGCGCGCTAGAGCCTGGCGCCGGCTGTCGCGAGCGATCGCGGGCCGACGCCGAAGTGTGATACTCAACCCCCCATGACCCGCGAGGCACGGCCATGACCATCAAGGTCCCCATGACCCCCGAGGGGCAGCAGCGGCTCCAGGAGGAGCTCAAGCGCCTCCGCCACGTCGATCGGCCGAAGACCATCCAGGACATCGCCACGGCGCGCGACCACGGCGACCTCTCCGAGAACGCGGAGTACCACGCGGCCAAGGAGAAGCAGGGCTTCATCGAGGGCCGCATCAAGGAGCTCGAGGACAAGCTCTCGCGCGCCGAGGTCATCGACCCGAAGGCGCTCGCGGGGCAGTCCCGGGTCGCGTTCGGCGCGACGATCCACCTCGCGATCAGCGACGACAAGGGCAAGCAGCTCGAAGAAGACGTCGTGTACAAGCTCGTCGGCGCCGACGAGGCCGACCTCGCCAAGGGCACGATCGCGGTGACGGCACCCCTCGGCAAGGCGCTCCTCGGGCGCGAGGTGGGCGACGAGATCACCGTCCGCATGCCGGCCGGAGTGCGCGTCTACGAGATCCTGTCGCTCGAGTTCGTCTGAACGGCCGGAGGCTGCGTTCGCGGTGCACGCGCTGCTCGACCGTTCGCGCTCTGTCCGGGGGCGAGGCTGATGCAAGAGCGCAGGAGCTTTCGTCCACCGGCCGTACCCTCGGCGCCCGTGCCCGAGGGGGCGCATCGCGCCGTCCTGCGGTTCGCGCTCGCCGCCCTGATCCTGCAGCAGCTCCTCCGGCTCGAGGGGCTGCGCACCCTGCGCGCCGCGGGCGCCGAGATCGCCGGGGAGTGGGACGCCGCGGTCGTGGCGGTCGGCGCACCCACCCTCGCGTTCGCGCTGCTGCTGCCCGGCCTGCTGGTGCTGTCGGCGTTCTCGGCGTTCCTGTCGCTCCTCGAGCGGCGTAGCGGTCGCGTCGCCTGGACCTTGCTGTCGACCACGGGCGCGGTGTGGCTCGGGCTCGCGCTCTCGACCGGTCGCAAGGCCCACGCCCTCGAGGTGCGACTGCCGTTCGTGCTGTGCCTCGTGTTCGTCGCGGGGCTCCTCACCTGGTTCGCCGCGCGGGAGGTGCGGCGGTCGCTTTCGCCCCGACCGTGGCTCGGCCTCGCCCTCGGGGTGGTCGTCGTCGTCGCCGCCCTGGTCGTCGATGCCCGCGTGCTGCCCCGACTCTACCCGGTCTTCCACCTCACGCTCGTGCTCGTCGCGCTCGGCGGCCTCTTGATCGCGGTCGACGGGGTGATCGGCGCGTGGCTCGGCCTCGGCCGTCGCGCGCTCACCGCGCTCGAGCTCCTCGCGGCCGCGGCGCTCGCGTGGATGACGGTCGGGCTCCGCTACGCCCCGAAGGCGGGCGAGGAGCTCGCGCGCTTCGACAACGCGCGCCGCGTGGTCGACGAACGGAGCCTGATGCTGGGCCGCGTGGCGGCGCTCGCCGTCAAGCGCTGGCCGCCCCGGCCGGTCGACGACGAGGGCGCTCCCGATCCCCTCGCGGTCGCCGCGAGCACCCGCGCCCTGCACGCCGGAGGCCGCGATCTGCTGCTCGTCACCGTCGATGCGCTGCGCGCCGATCACCTCGGCTGCTACGGCTATCCCCGCAAGACCACGCCGACCCTGGACGCGCTGGCCCGCGAGGGCGTGCTGTTCGAGCGCGCGTACACGCCGACGCCTCACACGTCCTACGCGATCTCCTCGCTCATGACGGGCAAGTATCTGCGCCCCGTGCTCACCCTGGCGGCGGCCACGGGGGGGGAGCGCCGACCGGACGAGACGTGGGCCGGGCTGTTCCGCACCTACGGGTTCCGCACGGCGGCCTTCTACCCGCCGGCCATCTACTACGTCGACGCCGAGCGGTTCGGCGACCTCGCCAAGCGCGGGCTCGACTTCGAGTACGCGAAGGTCGAGTTCGCGACGCCGCCCCTGCGCGCCGCGCAGCTCTCGGGCTATCTCGCGGCCGCCCCGAAGGACAAGCCGCTGTTCGTGTGGGTGCACCTGTTCGAGCCGCACGAGCCGTACGTGACCCACCCCGACCACCCGTTCGGCGAGGGCGACGTCGACCGCTACGACAGCGAGATCGCCGAGGCCGACGCCGGCATCGGGCGCATGGTGGCCGCGTTCCGCGCCGCGCGCCCCACGGCGATGGTGATCGTCTCGGCCGACCACGGGGAGGCCTTCGGGGAGCACGGCGCGCGCTACCACGGCACCACGGTCTACGAGGAGCAGGTCCGCGTGCCGTTGATCGTGTCCGCGCCTGGTCTCGTCGCCAAGGGAAGGCGGGTCAGCGAGCCGGTGCAGCTCGTGGATCTGCTCCCGACGGCGCTCTCGGCCTACGGGATCCCGCGCCCGCCACGCGTGCGCGGGCGCGACCTCGGGCACCTGCTCGCGGTCGCCGAGCCCCTCCTCGGCGAGGGCCTCGCGTTCGCCGAGGTGGAGGACCAGACCATGTTCGCGCGGGGCGCGCTGCGCCTCCTGTGCAACCGCGTGCTCTCCACCTGTGCCCTCTACGACCTCGATCGCGACCCGCTCCAGCTGCACCCGCTCACCGACCCCGCGCGCGTGGCCGCGCTCCGCAAGCAGACGTCGGCGCTGCTCTCGACGAGCGCGGCGCTCGAGGGGCTCGGAGGGGTCGGCTGGCCCGAGCCGTTGCGCCGCGCGTTCTCCGGCGACGCCGACGCCGCGATCGAGGTCGCGCCGCTGCTCGACGACGTCGACGTGGCCTTCCGCCGTCGCGCCGCGGAGGCCCTCGCGCGCCTTGCGCGGGCCGAGACCTCGCCGCACGTGGTCCGGGCGCTCGGCCTCGAGAAGGACGCCCTCGTGCGCGGTTGGCTCGCGGTCGCCGCGGTCCGCACCGACCCGAAGTCGGCCGAGGCCGTGCAGCTGCCTGCGCTGATCGCCGAGGACGATGCGCTCTCGCGGTTCGCGGCCCTCGCGGCCTCGGAGGCGGCGGCGGTGCCCGTCGGCGCGATGCCGGTCGCGTTCGACCGGCTGCTCGCGCTGCTGGTCGAGGTGCGGGGAGACGGCGTGCTCGCCCGCGCGTCGATCCGCGGCCTCGCGAGGCTCGGGCGGGGGCAGCCGCTGCTCGGCCGCAAGGCGACGCCGGTGCTGGTCGCTGCCCTCGACGACGTTCGACTCCGCGCGGCGGCCGCCGAGGCCCTCGGTGCGCTCGCCGACACGGGCGCGGCCCCAGCCCTCTTGCAGCGCCTCGCCGTAGAGCGGCACCTCGACGCGCGCATGCCCCTCGCGCAGGCGCTCGCCAGGCTCGGCGCAGGGGACGCCGCGCTCCCCCACGTGGTCCGCTTCCTCGGGGTGCCGGAGCTGCCACCGGGCGGCGGAGACACGCTGCTCACGCTGCTCACGGGGCGCGCCGTGCCGTGGATGGTCCGAGCCCCCGAGCCGGTCGTGCAGGGCAAGCTCGTCGCCACGATCGGCAAGGCCGGGGCGTGGCGGGTGCTGGTCCTCGGCGTGCCCCCCGACACCGCGGTCGAGCTCACGATCGACGGCGCGAAGGTGCCGGTGCAGACGACGGCCGCTGGTCCCGTCGCCGAGCTCGTGGCGCGCCCCGTCGGGCCCCTCACGATCCAGTGGCTGTCCACGGCCAAGGTGCGCGCGGTCGCGTTGATCCCGAGGGTCGCGGATCTACCCCCGCCGAAGGCCGATCGGGGGCTCGAGGAACCGTGACCCGCCTCGCCGTGCTGCGCGACGAGATCCACGCGTGCCGGAGGTGCCCGCGGCTCGTCGAGCACCGCGAGTCCGTGGCGATCGAGAAGCGGCGCGCCTACCGCGACCAGACCTACTGGGGTCGCCCGGTCGCCGGCTTCGGTGATGGCCGCGCCCCGCTCATCGTCGTCGGCCTCGCCCCCGGCGCGCACGGCGCGAACCGCACCGGCCGCGTGTTCACGGGCGATCGCTCGGGGGATTTCCTCTACGCCGCGCTCCACCGCGCGGGCCTCGCGAACCAGGCCGAGAGTTCGGGACCTGGCGACGGGCTCACGCTGAGGGGCGTCTACGTGCTCTGTCCCGTGCGCTGCGCGCCGCCCGACAACGCGCCGCTCGCCGAGGAGATCGCCACCTGCAGCGACTTCTTCGATCGCGAACTCGCGCTCCTACCCAGGCGGCGGCGGTTCCTCGCGCTCGGGGCCCTCGCGTTCTCCGCGGTGCTCGACCACCTCGCGCGGCTCGGCGTGGCGCTGCCGACGCCGCGACCGAAGTTCGGCCACGGCGTGGCGGTGTCGTGCGGTCCCTACCGGCTGCACGGGAGCTACCACGTGAGCCAGCAGAACACCCAGACCGGGCGCCTGACCGCCGCGATGTTCGACGAGGTGCTGCGCGCGGCGCTGGAGGCTCCCGGCTGATGGAGTGCCGACCTGCCACTCACGCCGCGCGGTCGCGCCGAGTATCCTCGCTCTCGGCCCCGTGAGAGGGGTCGGGAGGTGCGATGGTCGACGAGGTCTTGGAGTTCGCACTCGGCGATTGCCTCGCCGGTCGCTACGAGATTCGCCGCCCGCTCGGCCGAGGAGGGATGGGGGTCGTCTACGAGGCCTTCGATCGCACGCGTGGCGCGCGGGTCGCGCTCAAGACGATGCGGCGCCTCGGGCCGAGAGACCTCTACCGGTTCAAGAACGAGTTCCGAGCGCTGGCCGACGTCGTGCACCCCAACCTCGTCACGCTGTACGAGCTCGACGTCGACCACGACCACCTGTTCTTCACGATGGAGCTCGTCGAGGGCACGGACTTCCTCGGTCACGTCACGGTGGGGGCGAGGTCCGAAGGGGGGCTCGCTTGCGACGAGGCGCGTCTCCGGTCGGCGCTGGTGCAGCTCGTCGACGGCGTCTCCGCGCTCCACGCCTCGGGGAAGCTGCACCGCGATCTCAAGCCTTCGAACGTCCTGGTCACGGCGGAGGGGCGCGTCGTGCTCCTGGACTTCGGCCTCGTGTCGAGCCTCGGACTCGAGGGAGGCGAGGCGTTCGACCCCGGCCTCGTGGGCACGCCGGAGTACATGTCCCCCGAGCAAGGGGCGGGCAGTGGGCTCAGCGAGGCGAGCGACTGGTACTCGCTCGGGGTCATCCTCTACGAGGCGCTGACCGGGGCGCTGCCCTTCGTCGGCCCCCCGATGCGCATCCTGCTCGAGAAGCAGCGAGAGCCCGCGCGCTCCCCGCGAGCGCTGGTCGCTGGCGTGCCGCCCGACCTCGATGCGCTGTGCACGAGCCTGCTCGAGCGAAGCCCCTCCCGGAGGCCGTCGTCCTCCGAGCTGCGGCGCCTGCTGAGCACCGCACCGTCGCCGCTCTCGCCCGCTCGACCGTCGCGATCCGTTCTCGTCGGCCGCGCGCCTCACCTCGCCGAACTCTCGCGATCGTTCGAGACGGCCCTGGCCGGAGGCTGCTCGGTGATCCACGTGCGCGGTCGCTCGGGCATGGGGAAGAGCCTCCTCGTACAGCGGTTCCTGGATGGGCTCGCCGAGCAGCAGCCAGACACCGTGGTGCTGGCCGCCCGGTGCTACGAGCGGGAGTCGGTGCCGTACAAGGCGCTCGACGGCATCGTGGACGCCCTCAGCGTGCACCTCCAGCGCCTACCTCCGGCCGAGGTGGAGGTCGTGCTCCCCCTCGAGATCCGGGCGCTGACCCGCCTGTTCCCGGTGCTCAAGGGGATCGACGCGGTGGCCGCGGCCTTGTCGCGCCGCCGTGACGTCGCCGACCCCCAGGAGCTCCGCCGCCGCGCCGCCTCGGCGCTCCGAGAGGTGCTCACGAGGATCGCCATGCGGCGGCCACTGGTCCTGTTCATCGACGACCTCCAGTGGGCCGATGCCGACAGCGCGGGGCTCGTCGAGGAGCTCCTCCGGCCGCCCGATCCGCCGCCGCTCCTCCTCGTCGCGAGCTACCGGAGCGAGGACGTGGGCTCGGTCTTCGTGGCCGCTCTCCGACGCGCGCAGGAGAAGGGGGCGATCGAGACCCGGGAGATCGAGGTCGGGACGCTCGATCCGTCCGACGCTCGCGAGCTCGCCCGGACGCTCCTCGGCGACACACCCGAGCGCGAAGCGCAGGCCGTGGCCATCGCCGCGGAGTCGCGCGGCAGTCCGTTCTTCGTCGACGTCCTCGCCCAGCACGCCGACACGCGACGAGGGCTCGCGGGGCCTAGCGCCGCACCTCCGCGCCTCGAGGAGATCCTGCACGAGCAAGTCCGAGCGCTCTCCGAGGATGCGCGCCGCCTCCTCGAGGTCGTCGCGATCGCCGCCACGCCGCTCTCGCGGGCGGTGGCCGGGCTCGCCGCCGGGCTCGCCGGCGAGCACGAAGCGACTGCGCTGGCGCAGCTGCGCGCCGCGAGGCTCGTGCGCTCGTCGCAGGTCCGCGACGAGTACCGTCTGGTCACCTACCACGACCGCGTGCGCGAATCGGTGGTCGCGCGGCTCGACGCTCCCTCGCGCACCAAGATCCACCTCGCCCTCGCCGAAGCGCTCGTGTCGACGGGCAGCGCGGACCACGAGGCCCTCGTGGTCCACTTCGACGAGGGTGGCGAGCCGACGAAGGCGGCGGAGGCGGCGGCCGTCGCGGCGGAGAAGGCGGCGGAGACCCTGGCGTTCGACAGGGCTGCAGCGCTCTTCGAGCGAGCCCTTCGCCACCCGGCGCTGACGCCGGAGGCGGAACAGGAGCTCCGGCTCGCGCTGGCCGAGGCGTTGACGAACGACGGACGCGACGCCGAGGCGGCCGAGGTGAGGCTCCGCATGGCCAGCCACGCGTCCGCGCTCGAGGCGCTCGAGCTGCGCCGACGCGCGGCCGAACAGTTCCTCGTGAGCGGTCACTTCGACCGCGGCTACGCGTTGCTGCGCTCCGTGCTGGCCGACGTCGGCGAGCGGTTCCCGGTCTCCCCGCTCAGCGTCCTCTTCTGGGTGCTCGTCACGCGGCTGCGGCTGGTCCTGCGCGGTCTCGGCTTCCGCGAGGCAGCACCCGAGAGCCTCGACCGGGCCGCGATGGTGCGGATCGACAGCCTCGGCGCCGCCGGCGCGGGCTTCGCCATGACCGACAACATGCGCGGCGCCTTCTTCCAGACCAAGAACCTGTTGCTCTCCCTCGACGCCGGCGATCCGCGCCGCATCGCGCGCGCGCTGTCGCTCGAGGTGTGTTTCACCTCGGCGGGCGGCGCTCGCACGAGGGCGCGCACCTTCGCGCTGCTCGACGCGGCCAGGGCGATCGCCCGCCGGGTCGACACCCCCGAGGCGAAGGCGCTCGCCGACCTGGCTGCGGGGTACGCGAGCTACATGAACGGGGAGTGGGACGACGCGAAGACGGCCTTCGTCGCGGCCGAGGAGGGCTTCCGGGACAAGTGCATCGACGTCAACTGGCTGCTCAGCTCCACGCGCACGATGCTCTACCGCACCTTGGTGCTCCGGGGAGAGCTCGGCGAGCTCGCGGTCCGGCTGCCCCCCGTCCTGCGTACCGCGGCGATCCGTGGCGACGAGTACGCGACGGCGAACTTCCGCGCGATCCCCCTGACGATGCTCCACCTCGCCGAGGACCAGCCGGATTCCGCTGCAGAGAACCTCCGCCGACTCGAGGAGGAGCTGCCCCACGGCGTGTTCCACATCCAGCACTACTACGCGCTCCTCTCGGCCCTCGAGCTCGATCTCTATGTCGGAGAGGCGCGACGGGGACTCGATCGACTGCGGCGGGTGACCTCGGCCCTGCGGCGCTCGCTGCTGCTCCGCGTCGAGACCGTGCGGGTGCTGCAGCTCGATCTGCACGCCCGCTGCGCGATCGGCGCGGCGGCCGCGACCCGAGGATCTCCCTCAGCCGATCTCGTCGCGCGCGCCGCGAACGACGCGCGAGAGATCTCCAGGGTCGGAAGCCCGTGGACCCTGGCGCTCGCGCCCGTGCTCCGCGCCGGGGTGTCGGCCGTGCGCGGCGACCGTGTGGGAGCCGTCGCAGAGCTCGCGCACGCCGAGGAGGCGCTGACCGCGACCCACATGTTCCTTCGCGCCGCCGCGGTCCGTCGCCGCCGCGGACAGCTGCTCGGCGGCGACGAAGGACGAAGACTCGTGACGGAGGCCGAGGACGCGCTCGGCCGACTCGGCGTGCGCAACGTCGAAGCGATGACGCGGCTCTACACGGCCGGCGTCGAGCTGCTCGTCGAGCGGGGCTGACGCTCCGGAAGGCTCAGGGACCCCAGTGCACGAGGAACACGAGCGCGACGCCGATGCCGAGCCCGAGCACCATCGAGCCAGCGAGGCCAGCGCGGGTCCACATCGGGGCGGTCTGCCCCTCGCCGCGCGACTTGGGCTCGCCGGTCGCGACCATGAACAGGCCGCCCATCAGCAGGATCGGCGCGATGCCGAGCAGGTACGGGTAGTACCGGTTGAGGACGAAGATGAGGACGAAGTTGCCGGCCGCGAGCAGGAGGCCGAGGCCCATCGCCGCGAGCGCGACGAGGCGCGGGTTGCCGAAACCTTCGCCGGTGGTGACCGCCGAGACGAGGGCGCCCGGCGACAGATCCTTCATGTTGAAATCGCTCATGCCGGTGAACGTACGATCGCCCGGGCTCAGCTGTCACGCGGGCGGATTGCACCAGCCACTCTGGTTCACGGACTGGGTAGGCCCCGTGGGGTTCGAACCCACGACCAACGGATTAAAAGTCCGCTGCTCCACCGACTGAGCTAGGGGCCCTCGAAGCCGAGGGGTTGTACTGCCCCTTTTGCGTTCCGTCGAGGTGCGGTGCGTGGCTCGCCGCGAGAAGTGCGGTAGGAAAGGGGGTGCGCCTCGCTCTCCTCGCCGTGCTCCTCGCGATCGGCTGCACCCGACCCGGCGCGCGTTCGCCAGAGGGCGAGCCGAACGAGGTCACGATCAGCCGCACCGTCGGCTGGCAAGGGAAGTCGTACGCGGGCGTGCGGGTCCGGTTCGCCGGCAACGAGCACCTCGCGGGCGCCGCCCTCGTGCGTGACCTCGACGTCGCCCACGGGTTCGTCGAGGACAGCGTGCTGCTCCACGACGCCTCGCGGATCGAGCTCCTCTACTGGGACCAGGGCTACCTCCAGGTCAAGGTCGAGCCCTCCGTCCGCGCCGCGGGCGACCTCGTCGAGGTGACCTTCGTCGTCAAGGAGGGCGTGCAGTTCCGGCTCAGCGCCCTCGACGTCTACGAGGACCTCGGGGGCCAGCACGCGCCGGCGCTCGGCTGGGTGCCGCGGGTCAAGGTCGGCGACGTGTTCTCGCGGAAGCTCCTGCGCCAGTCGATCGACGGCCTCGAGCGCACCTACCGCGATCTCGGGTTCGCCTTCGTGATGGCCGACCCGAGCACCAAGCTCGACCTCGAGCGACGCACGGTGGGCGTCACCCTCGCGGTCGTGCGCGGCCCACTCGTGCACCTGCACGCGATCGAGATCGTCGGGCTGAAGTCCGTGACGGAGGCGGCCGTGCGCGCCGAGCTCCTGGTGCACGCGGGCGACCTGTACTCCGAGACCAAGCTCGAGAAGTCGCGCCAGCGGCTCCTCGACACGGGCTGGTTCCTGCGCGTCGACCTGGCGACCAAGCAGGCGCCCGCCGCCGACGAGATCGACCTCGTCGTGGAGGTCGAGGAGCGGCCGAAGAGCATGGGCGCCCCGAGCGCGGACAACGCGCAGCCATCGACAACGCGGCCGTTCTTTGCGATCCTCGCCGCCCCATGAAGCCCCGGTTCGCCCCGCTCTTTGCGCTCGCTCTCGCCCTCGTCTCGCTCGACGCCTGCAAGCCCAAGGCGGGCGACGACTGTCAGGCCGACACCTGCGGCGACGAGAAGACCTTGCTCGCCTGCAAGAGCGGCAAGCTCCTGCCGCTCCCGTGCGACGGCCCCAAGGGCTGCAAGCTCGAGGGCACCACCCCGCGCTGCGATTTCTCGGGCAACAAGGTGGGCTCGCCGTGCGACGACCGGTTCCTCGGCAAGCGCATGTGCAAGGGCGACAAGGAGGCCACCACCTGCCAG
>Ga0154020_10001574_pt1 | contig 27961 bp, 17 predicted proteins | sample Klosneuvirus_201_FD_109709 | JGI IMG/M metagenome (GOLD analysis project Ga0154020, IMG submission 109709) | Active sludge microbial communities from wastewater, Klosterneuburg, Austria - Klosneuvirus_20160825_MG | ecosystem: Engineered > WWTP > Aerobic digester > Activated sludge | place...
ATTCATCATTCATCATTCATCATTCATCATTCATCATTCATCATTCATCATTCATCATTCCACTCGTTTCTTTCCTTTCACCTTGGGCCTGCCGATGCTGGCGTACTGAAACCCGAGCGCTTTCATTTGCTCTACGTCGTACACATTGCGGCCGTCGAAGATGACCGGCTCGTGGAGCAGGGCAGCCATTTTATCAAAATCCGGCGTACGGAACTCGCCCCACTCGGTGGCAATCACGAGGCAGTCGGCGCCTTGCAGGGCCTCGTACATGGTGTCCACAAACGTAACCCGGTCGCCGAAGATAACTTTTACATTTGGCATGGCCTCGGGATCGAACGCCCGCACCTGCGCGCCGGCAGCCAGCAGTTCGTCTATGATGACGAGGGCCGGGGCCTCGCGGATGTCGTCGGTGTTGGGTTTGAAGGCCAGTCCCCAAACGGCCACCGTGCGTCCGGCGAGGTCGTTTTTAAAGAAGCGGCGGATTTTTTTGGTCAGCACGCCTTTCTGGATGCCGTTGACTTTCATCACCGACTTCAGGATTTTGAAATCATAACTGTTCTCACTCGCGGTTTTGGCCAACGCCTGTACATCCTTAGGGAAGCAGGAACCGCCGTAGCCGATGCCGGGGAACAGGAAGCGTTTGCCGATCCGGCTGTCGCTGCCCATACCGATGCGCACCTGATCCACGTTGGCGCCGAGTTTTTCGCAGAGGTTGGCGATTTCGTTCATGAACGAAATGCGTGTGGCCAGGTAGGCATTGGCTGCATACTTGGTCATTTCGGCAGAACGCTCGTCCATGAAATAAATCGGGTTGCCCTGCCGTACAAACGGCTCGTACAACTGGCGCATCACCTTGCGGGCCTTTTCGCTGCGGGTGCCCACCACCACGCGGTCGGGTTTGAGGAAATCTTCCACAGCCACGCCTTCGCGCAGAAACTCGGGGTTGGACACCACGTCGAACAGTTTCTTCGACAGTTTTTCGGCCATAATAGCCGCTACTTTTTCCGCCGTGCCCACGGGTACGGTGCTTTTGTCCACGATGACCTTGTAGTCGGTAATGATGCCCGACAGATCGCGCGCCACGCCCATGATGTACGACAGGTCGGCGCTGCCGTCTTCACCCGGAGGCGTAGGAAGGGCGAGAAAAATGATCTGGCTGCTCTCCACGGCCTCGCGCAGGTTGGTGGTGAAATGCAGGCGGCCCTCCTTGGTATTGCGGTCGAACAGCACATCGAGGCCCGGCTCATAGATGGGCACCTCGCCGTTTTTCAGGCGGCGTACTTTCTGTTCGTTGTTGTCCACACAGATGACGTTGTTGCCCGTTTCGGCAAAGCAAGTACCCGTTACCAAACCCACGTAACCGGTACCGACGACGGCAATGTTCATGTATTTCAGTGTTTTGTCGAAGTATGTAAAAATGGGCGGCAAAGATAGCGGGAAGTGTTTTAGTGTTTTAGTGTTTTTGTGTTTTAGCAGGCAACTGTTTAACACCTGCCCTCGACGGCCCTAAAATGTAGAATTTCACCACAGATTACTCAGATTAACACAGATTTATCCGTGAATAATCTGTGTTAATCTGAGTAATCTGTGGTAAAAAATGTTTCGTCACAGGCGGGTGTTAAACAGTTGCCTGCTAAAACACAAAAACACTTTTTTCCCCTTCAAAATCCAGGTGTGGATGCTCCGCGCTCAACTGCCCGATCTGCTCCAGTTGTTGCCGGGCAAACGCCCGGTGCTCAGGGCTTTCGGGGTGAAAGGGCCGGTGTCGGGCGGCGGCGCTTATTTTGGCAATCCGTTCCAGCAGGTGTTGGGTTTCCCGGGAGAAATATGTTTCGGAAAACTGCTCCCAGATGTAGTCCACGGCCGTATCGGCGGGGTGGATCATATCGGCGGCATAAAACCGGTAGTCGCGCAGGTCGTCGAGCAGGAGTTCGTAGGCCGGGAAATAGTGCGCGAAATCGAAACGCTCGCACAGTTCGGCGCAGGCCAGCACGAGTACGGCCTTGCTGCGCTGGTTTTCCACAAAACCCGTGCGCAGGTGCCGCACCGGACTGACGGTGAGCACGACCCGGAGATCGGGCATGGCGGCTTGCAACGGCAACAGCGCTTCGGCGAGCGCATCCACCGTTTCGACTACGCTCAGCCGCCGCTGCTCAAAGCGGTTGGCGGGTACTTTGTGGTTGTTGGCCACCACCTGTCCGGTATCTCGCAAAACGAACACATCCGCCGTACCGAGGGTAATGAGCAGGCGGTTGGCCGTTTTCAAAAACGCTGCGGCCTGGCGGTGGGCGACCGTTATTTTTTCGGCGGCCGTATCCCGATCGGGGTGCGAAAAACGACTGTGATGCTCCCAACTGTGCCAGAGGCCCTGCTGCTGAAACAGATCGTTTTTCGAATCAAAATCAGGCTGTTGCAGGGCATGCAACGAGCGGGCAATGGACACCGGGTTGTACACGATGCCGTTGGGGTTCGTCAATATCGGAAACTTGGCCTCTACCAGCCGCTCGCAGATATGCTCGGTGAAGCACGAACCGATCAGCAGCACGCGATCTGTGTGCGCGATGTCGAATGGCGCCCGGTGAGCGGGCAAGATTGTCCGAAACGTTTTCATGGCAGCCCTTTTTTCCCGGCAAACTTGCTACTTTTACCGCTCTTTTTTCGACACCTTCCTGAAATACTCCGCATGGGTTTTTTCGAACAACTTTTTGGCAAACGCCAACCGGCGTTACCGGACATTCCTTTCGGACGCTACACCGATGCCTTTAAATCCGACGACCAGGTGGCCGCCTGGAACCGTTCGATCGAGCTGTTCGACAAAGACCAGCGTCTAGACGCTTATGCCGAGTTTTTCATGTACCTGCGCGACGACCGGATGGACAATGTCCGCTGGAAACAAGAAGGTGACGCCCTGAATTTTGAATTTCAACAGGGCTCGCAACGCATCACGGGTACAGCCACAGCCGAAAAAGTGCTGGCCGAAAGCAAAGTGGCCCGCGCAGAGGACCTGAACGTGGGCTTCCTGCGCCGGCTCATGGAGTACAACTACAGCCTGCGGTTTTGCCGCTTCGCCCTGTCGCCCGACAACATCCTTACTCTCCGCTTCGACACGCCCGGGGTGGACGCCTCCCCGCTCAAACTGCTGCACGCCCTGCGCGAACTGGCCATCCATGCCGACAAGCAGGACGACCTCCTTCTGGATGAGTTCAGCACCCTGCACCCGGTGGAAGTCCTGCCCGGGGCGGAAATTCCCGAGGCGGAAAAAAACATCAAATACGACTACCTCTGCGACCAGATCAAAGCGGCGCTCGCCCTGCTGGACAAAGCCGATCCCGACCCGAACAAGTATCCCGGCGGCTACGCCTACCTGCTGCTCGCGCTGGCCTTGCGGCTCGACTACCTGCTGCGCCCCGAGGGTTTCGTGATGGATATTCTGGAAAAAATTTACGGCATTTATTTCACCAAAGATGAGCGCACCAACCAGTTGAAGATCATCGCGCTGCGCAAGGAATTCCAAAAAATTCTCGACCGCCCGAAGGAGCAGGTGCTACGCGAACTGTACCGCACCCGCAGCACCTTCGGGGTGAATCCGCCGGCCAACCACGAACGCGTCACCGCCCTCATAGACGGCGAACTGCCCAACATGGAGTGGCATCTGAGCCAAAATCACCTCGAACTGGCCCTGGCCATTCCGCAATACATCGTCGGCAATGCCCTGTTCCAAAACGTGCCGCCAAAACCCGACCGCGACTTGTTTCACCTGTTTTTTCAAATCACGGAATCCCGGTTTTTTCGTGATCTCGGTTTTCCCTCCTACACCACTCCTAACGGGCTGCCCGACAAGCGCCCGATCGTGCAGGCCATCCGGACCATCGCCGAAAACAACCACCGCGAGTACCCGCGCTTGCGCCTCGATACCAACCACCTGGACATCAGTTCCATGCCGCTCTTCGCTAAAAGTTTTCTGGAGATGGTTCGGAATGTAGTGCTCGCCAAAGATTGAACACCCTTTTTGATTCGTTTATCCAACATTTATCGCTACCCAACCCGACGCCTCCTCCATTCATGGCAACCAACAATTTTTTCCGCAACAAACGCTTCTGGATCGTCATGCTGCTCCTCGCAGCCTTCGCAGTACCGTACCTGCTCCGGTACTTGCCAAATAAACCCGTCACCAATGACCCGCCCGACACGCCTGCCAAACCGGCGGTGACCGTACACGTGCCGGCGTTCAGTCCCGACTCGGCGTACGCCTTTGTGCAAAAACAGGTGGACTTTGGGCCGCGGGTACCCGGAACCCCGGCGCACAAAAAATGCGCGACCTGGTTAGTCGCTGAATTTACCCGCATGGGCATGACCGTGGTCGAGCAAAAATTCACCGCTCAGACCTACTTCGGCCCGCGCGATGCGGTGAACATCATCGCCCAGTACAAACCCGAACTGCCCAACCGTATCCTGCTTTCGGCACACTGGGACAGCCGCCACATTGGCGACAAGGACGCCCAGGACAAGGACAAGCCCATCCTCGGCGCCGATGATGGCGCCAGCGGGGTGGCCGTGCTGCTCGAAATGGCTCGCCTCCTGCAAACCAGCCCCGTAGAAATGGGTGTTGACCTCGTTTGTTTTGATGCCGAAGACCTCGGAGACGACCGTGGGCAGGAAGCCGGCCAGTCCATCATGACGCAGTCCGACAATAATGCCAAAGTATTGACTTGGTGCCTCGGCTCCCAGTACTGGGCGCGAAATCTGCACAAACCCGGCTATAACGCCCGATTTGGCATCCTGCTCGACATGGTGGGAGCCCGTGGCGCGGTTTTCCCCCGCGAGGGCTATTCCACGCAAAATGCCCCGCGCCTGCAAGCCGAAATCTGGAACATCGCCGCCGAACTCGGATACGGCAATTATTTCCCGAACACCCCTGGCGGGTACGTCACCGACGACCATGTGTTTGTCGTGCGGGGCACACAAATGCCCATGGTGGATATTATCAGCATTCCGAACCCGCCGCCCAACTCCTTCGGCGCATACCACCACACCCACAACGACAACATGAGCATTATTGATCGAAGCACGCTCGGCATGGTCGGCCATGTAGTGGCCACGGTGGTGTACCGCAGTGGGGCGGGGGTGTTTTTGTGAAAAACATTCCGGCATAGTAACGGATAAACTTGTTTTCAGAAATCAACTGCCGCTCGCAAGCGAGTTGGGCGGGAACAAGCCCCGCCCCTACCTGTAAAATAGGCCAATCGCAACGAGAGATATACCTCTTTTTCGTGTAGGGGCGGGGCTTGTCCCCGCCCAACTCGCGAGCGGCAGTTCTGTACCACAGGCTAACCAGTTTGGCATTATTATTTCCTGGCCGTGCAACGCTTTATAGAACATACGGTCTTTGCTCCCAGTTCTTCACCAAATTTTCTCGCACATGACACGACTTTCCTTTCAGCGTTTGACCACTACGTCCGCGCTCCTGCTTTTCCTCGGTGCAATCCTGCCCGCTCAGGAACATGTTTTTCATTTCAAAACATCTGAATTCTCCCACCGCGACCCATGCAAGGTGTTCATCGGCGTGGGCACCAGTTCCGTGTCGAACGGCCTGAAGGTGGACTACACGGTGGACAATACCCCTGCCACGGAGTCGGGTGTGCTGGCCGGCGACGTGATCCTCACGCTGGACGGCGTGCCCGTGCGCTCCCAATCCGAACTGGTGCGCGAACGCGACAAACACCAGCAAGGGGAGGCGTTTTCCCTGAAAATCCTGCGCGACGGACGCGAAATGACGATTAACACCCGATTCAAGGCTTGCAGCCAGGAGGAACTTGAAGCATCCCGCGAGGAGCGGGAAACCATGGAAATTCACCTGGAGGAGATGGAAGAACATTTAGCCGAAATGCGCGTGCGCATCCGCGAACACATGCCGGCGATGGAAATGACCGAGCGCCCGATTCTCGGGGTTTACGAAGAAGAAAGTACCAACAGCCCCGGCATGGTTATCAAAAGTGTCATCCGGGGCAAAGGCGCGGAAGCAGCCGGCTTGCAAGAGGGTGATGTCGTGATCCGGGTGGACGGCAAATCTATCGCCGGCAGCGAGAACCTGCGCGGCGTACTGAACGGCCGTAAACCCGGCGACCGGGTATCCGTGGTGTTCCTGCGCGACGGGAAAAACATGCCGACCGAAATCGTCCTGAGTGCCGACCGCACGTTCTTCTCGCACAAAGTGGAGCGCGATCCCTGCAAGGTATTTATCGGCGTATATACCACCGGCAACGCAGTCGAAGGCCGTGGCGCACGCGTCACCGGCGTAATTGAAAATACCCCTGCCAAAGAAAGCGGCATCCAGCCCGGCGACGTCATCCTGGCACTCAACGGCCAACCGGTCAACGACCATCAGGACCTGCTGCGCGAGCGCAACAAAAACGAACCGGGTGATGCCTTCCGCCTGACGGTGCTGCGCGACGGCTCCAGAATGGACATTGACGCCAAATTCAAATCCTGCGCCACACCGGGTGCGCCCGTGCAGGAAGAAAAAGTGGAAATGGATGACAAAAAATCCGACGCCCGCGAGGAGCCGACCAGCGTGGATAATCTGCTTATTCTGGAGGCGTTCGATGCCTTCCCGAATCCCACATTCGGTCCGCTGAACATCCGGTTCCAGGCCGAGGCAGTACCGACCACCGTGCGTATCTTCGATGTGTCCGGCAAGGCTGTGTACACGAAGGAACTTCCGCAGTTCGGCGGCTTCTTCAGCGAGCAGGTCAATTTGTTCAACAACCGCCCAGGCAACTACCTGCTGAGCGTGCAACAAGGCGACAAGGTGCGCACGAAGCAGATCGTGCTGATGCCGGGTGCATAAGGCAACGTTTTTTTGAAAATACCGGCAATGAGCCATCCCGACGATTGGTACGGGATGGCTCATTTTTTTCCGGGCGCCGCGACCTGGCACCGTTTCCTGCTATCTATTGTAGTTCCTGAACCAATAAACTTTCCCTGCCATGTTCGAATCAATTTTTTACCTGCTGCTGCTCGTTCTCCTGATTGTTATCAGCCTTGGCCTGCACCGGGCCGGCGCCCGATGGATACCGCTCTGGGTGGGCGCAGCCGTGTGGCTCGTGTATGCCGGCACGCTGGCGCACTTCGGGGTGTTCCGCGATTTTTCTATGCCACCGAAAATCCCGTTACTCCTCGTCCTGCCGGCGTTCGCATTCATTTTCTGGTTTTTTAAAACCGGCAAGCACCGGCCTTTGCTACACGCAGTGCCGCGTTGGCAACCGGTGGCGTTTCAGTCGTTCCGCATTGTGGTCGAATTGCTGATCCTCGGGATTGCGATGCTTGGCCTGGGCTCGAAGGAGCCGACCATGGAGGGCTATAATTTCGACATCGTTTCCGGCGTTACGGCGCCGCTGATCGCGCTACTGGTTTTCCGCTGGAAAATCCTCCCGGAAAAATGGTTGTTTTGGTGGAATATCATGGGCTTGTTCTGGTTGGCCAACGTGGTGTTCATTTTCATCTCGCTGGGCTTTGCACCGCAGATTTGGGGCTATGACACTACACCCATCAGCCCCGAATTTGGTGAAATGCCGTATCTATTGATTCCCGGGATTTACATGCCCTGCGCGGTGTTTATGCACGTGTTTTCGCTGGCGCAAGGGCGGGAAAACACGTCGGGGAAATAGCGCTTAACCATTTGTTCATCGAAACCTAACATCAGGTTTCCAGTGCATGGGCAGTAGAAGCGGACTTTTGCTCCCGCTATGGTTCTTCTTGAGCGCACCGCTCCCGCACGGTTTCTGCCGTTATTATTGGCCTGCCTGCTGGCTATCTCCTATTCCGCACAAACACAAAAGGCCATCCCGACACCGATGGAATGGGGCAAGCCGCCAGAGGGTGGGCAGGTAACCAGATTGGCGCAAACAGCCTTGCACCGGTATTTGCCTCTGGCGCTGGCGTTGGAAGACCGTGCCCTCGAATCAACCGGTACTTTGGCAAAAAACCTGATCGTCATCACCGCCGACGGATTGCGTTGGCAGGAAGTGTTCGAGGGTGTACCGCCTACTTCTCCGCTGTATGGTCATTTCTCCGGTAACGACGGCCCACAAGGGGCAGCCCGGGAGGCGCTGATGCCGTTTTTCTGGAATACTCTTGCTCGGAACGGGCAGGTGTACGGCAACCGCCGGTTCGGCAACGAGGTGGGAGTGGCCAACCGGATGCGCATTTCATACCCGGGCTACTCGGAAATTATCTGCGGCTTCACGGACGACAACCGGATCGTGCTGAACAGCAAAAAACAAAACCCAAACCGCAGTGTGTTCGAGTGGCTTAACCGGCAACGGGGCTACCGCGGAAATGTGGCCGCGTTTGGTTCCTGGGAATTGTTTTCCTGGATTTTCAACGAAGAGCGGTCGGGCATTCCGGTCAATGCCGGTTTTGAAAAAATTCGCACACGGGGTAGCCTGTCTGCCGAACAGCACCGGCTGAACGCCCTGCTTGAAACCTGTCCGCGCCCCTGGCACGACCATGTACGCCCCGACACGCTCACCTGGGCATTTGCCCAAGAGTACCTCAGCCGCTGCCGGCCCCGGGTCGTGTTCATGGGTTTTGGCGAAACGGACGAGTACGCACACGAGGGCAATGCCGCCGGATACGTGCAAGCCATTGCCCGTTTTGATTCCCTGCTGGCTGAAATCTGGCGTTTTATCGAGAGCCATGAGCACTACCGGGGCAAAACGGCCCTGCTCATCACCACCGACCACGGGCGCGGGCGGCAAAACTGGCGGGCCCACAATCCGCTTGCGCCGGGATCGGAAGAAACGTGGTTTGCTGTGGCGTCGCCCGACCTTGAAGCCTGCGGCGAAGTGCGCGAAAGCGGCCAAATCCGGCAAGAGCAATTTGCCCGCACCATGCTTCGACTGATCGGGCTGCACCACGAGGCGCCGGACGCCCGCATGGCTCCCGAGCCGGAGGTTGTTTTTGAGAAGAAAAATACACTTTTCGCCGCGCCACGGATGGATGGCGGCAGTTTTCCGGTGCCTGCAGTTCCGGTTACGCCGGGCGGGCGGGGGCCGGAGCGGTGAGTTATTTCTCCAGCCGTTCCAGCAATTGTCCGGCTTTCTGCGCCTGGGCCGGGTAATTGTCCACCACCCACAGCAGACTTACCCGCAGCCGGTCGTAGTATTTCCCGCAAGAACCGGTGCCCGATTGACAGGCGTTGAGTACCACCAAATTCTGCCGCAATTCTTCCCCCATTGCAGCATACAGGCACAGGGCCTCTTTCCATTTCGCATCCCTGAAATACAGGCCGTTCCGTTGCAGAAAAACCCGCTGAAAGGCATTGGCCGCTTCTTCGTGGCGTCCCAGATGAAACCAGGCATGTGCCTGCAAGTAGGCGGCTGCGAGGGCAAGATTCCTGTTTTCCGCAGAATCAACCTGACCAAACAACCCGGCAGCCAGCCGGTAATCGGCGGCGCTTTGGGCCTCCTGGAGCGCCTTGACGCCTTTGGCAAACGGGCTTTCCGGGTCGGGTTCCTTTCCGCCGGAGCGGGTACGAGTTGCCGCATCGGAGGGGCCGGAAAACAGCGATTCGACTTCCGTCACCGCAGCCAAAACCTCCTCCGTTGCAGCATCAAAATCATCGGCAGGCAGGGATTGCGGTTTCGGCTTGGGAGGTTTTGGTGCCTCGGCTACCGGTTGTTGAGGGGCGGATTGTCCTGGTTTCGGCGCAGCCGGAGCCGCGGGTGCAGCCGGTTCCTGCGGGGTCGGTCGGGCTTCTTCCGGCACCTGAAAGAACCGGAAATATGCAACCAATCCCACGCCGACGACGACCAGTACCGGCAGCCATCGGAACCTGTGCCACCAGGATACCGAAGCGGCCTGCGGAGATTCCGACCCGGTTGTCTCCGCCGTCCAGCGCAAAAAATCGGCCCGCGCCTGATCTTCCGAAAGCAAAGTGAGGGCTTCCCGTTCGGCGCGGTGTAGTTCAAGGTTGCGCGCGAAGACAGGGTCTTGCGCAAGCACAGCGTCCATCTCCGCCCGTTCGGACTCAGAGAGGAGGCCGTCGAGGTAATCGTCTATTTTATCGTACAGGTTCGTGTTGTCCATGCTGTTGAGGTGTTTGCGCTCAGGCGTCGAGAAACGGGCTGAGCAGGTCGCGGAGTTTTGTTCGGGCGCGTTGCAGGCGCACTTTGGTGTAGGGTTCCGTCCACAGGTCGCGCGAGGTTGGCTCAAGGCCGGTGGCGCGCATGGCGACGGCAGTGTGCTCGTATCGGTCCTGCATGGCCCGGGCGATTTCGGCTACTTTGTAATCGTCGGCATACAGGGTCAGGATCATGCGTTCTTCCGGGTTCAGTTTATTCATGGCTTCGCGGAGCAGGCGGTGCCGCTCTTCTTGTTCCATTCGGGATTGCGGAGTTTCGCTGCTTGTTTTTCCATGAATCTGAGGGTCGAATTCCTTGATTTTAGCAGCATCGAAATCGAGCCGTTGGGACAGGATGTTGCGGGCAATCTGGAAAAAATATCCGCAAGCGTCTTCGCCCTGAAACGAGAAGCCCGGTTTGCCGGTGTTTTTTTTAAACGCCACGTAGGCATCGGCGCAGGTCTCGTGGATTTTGTCGGCCGGGCAATTCCACTTTTTGTTGGCGGCATACCCGGCCAATGCGTGGAGCAGGTATCCAAAGGCTCCGCGCACGAAACGCTCCAGAGCGGCCTCGCGCCGGGGCGCCATGCCCGAGAGCATTTCCGAACGCATATTCGGGTCGGTACAAACAGTCGGTTGGTTGGTCATTCGCAGAAGTGTGGGCGGGCGGAGAATTGGTATCGGCCTTCAGTAAATATTTTTTTGCAGCCGCGGAACATCCGAATGGCAAAGGTAAAATTCGGGATGCAGCATTTCGCCGGTCAGTTTACCTGAAAACGATTCTGCGAAAAAAACTTTTGAAATTTTTCGCCCGGGAGTGATACGCCGAGCGGGAGGCGGCACACTTCCCCGGCAAACACACATTTTTTAACCAATCAAACGCATCGCATTATGAAAAAGACAATTCTGGTTTTTTGCTTTTTAACGGCCCTGTTTTACACCAATTCCGCCTTTGCTCAAGTACCTGTGGAGGAAGTCGTGATTCGCGGAAACGCCCAATGGAAACCCTGGCAAGGCGGCGGGGGAGGTACGGGTGGCGGCATGTCGGGATATGAGCCTTTGGAGAGGGATATAGAGCGGAATAGTAAACACAGTCAAAAACCAAAAACTCAGAAAACCCAAAAAGCGCCGAGTAACACGCACACCAAGATCAAAAGCATGCTAAAGTTCAATAAATGGCTGCCGGCGATTGATTGGTTTGCGGACAAAGCCGCTGAACTTGGAAAAAATATGACAGTGACCATGAACAGCAGTCATGTTCTTGACTACAACGGAAATGTGATTGACAGCAATTCGACCCTCACCATGAGTTCATTTCTGGACTCCGGTCGGTTGTATTTCCGGGTGGAAATTACCGACGCAAACGGAAACAAGAGCTGGGCAATTTTTGCCGGTGGAGAATCGGGTCAATGAACAAGCGGGCAGCCCACATCAGTGTTACTTTTGATCCTTCATTTATCAGCCTTCTCACTTATGAAAAAACTCGCCACCCTCCTCGCTCTCCTGACCTGCCTCGGCAGCGCCCTTGCCCAGGAACCCCTGCCCGAGCCTACCGGGAGCATCGCGGACACTGCCATTGCCGGTTGGCACCTGGAGCGCTCCATATATTACAACAAGCAGGGACTGTTCGAGATGGCTATAAAGGAAGCCCTTCTGGCGCGAACGATCTACCAATCGCAAGTTGGTGTCGAATCCCTTGAGTATGCCAGAGCCACTTACCAGGTGGGCGTTACGCACTACTTCATGGGGAGAATCCCTTTCGCTATTTCGCTCCTTCGGGAGTGCCTGCCGCTTTTGGAACGCACTGTGGGTGAAAAAAGCGAGGATGTAGCCAATGCTTGCGAAGTACTCGGGTTTTGTTTCCGCGATTCCGACCCGAACCAGGCTATTCCTCTACTCGAACGGGCATTGCGCATTCGGGAAGATGTGTTCGGCCACGAACACCCTCAAGTGGCCCTGACACACCTAAACATCGGCGCCTGTTATCAAGCCTATGGCAATGTGGATATGGCCATTCGGCACTACGAAAAAAACCTGGCCATTGGCAAAAAACACTACGGCGAGGACTGGAAAGGCGACCACAGCGTGTACCACAACCTCGGCTTGATTCACGATAAACATGACCAGAAAAAAGCACGGGAATACTACCTCAAGGCTCTGGAATTGCGACTCACCCTAAACAATCTGGACGATTTGACCGCGTCCTATCTGGCTTTATGCTACTTCGAAAGCGAATCGGGCAATAGTGAACAGGCGCTCCGGTACGGCGCGGAAGGCCTGCGCATCTGCAAAGAAGAAACCGGGAACAAGATACGGGAGGCGGAACTCCACCACGCATACGGAGATGCGTGCCACGGTAAGGGGGATTTCAGTGGCGCTGAGGAAAGTTATGAACAAGCCCTGAAACTGTTCCGGCAGGAATTAGGCAACAACGCACTACAACTGGCCACCGTACTCAACTCCATCGCCATCACCAACGCCAGCGGACCCGCCCATGCCCGGGAATACTTGCTGGAAGCGCTGGCAATTTGTGAAAAAAACGGGAAACCCGCAGAAATCTACGCCGTCACCTGTGGTAGTCTGGCTGAAAACTACGATAAGTTCGGCGATCTGGACAACGCCATCAAATACGCCCAAATTGCCCTCAACGTGCTAGCTCAAAATGCCGCAACAGAGCAACATCGCATCGGCATAGTTTGGCAAAACCTCGGTAACTACTACAGCAAAAAAGGCGACTTTGCCCAAAGCGATTACGCGTACGAGCAAGCGGAAAAGGCTTTTCGGAACATTCATCCGTCGTTTCATCATACGATTACGGCTGTCATCCGGAACAGAGCAAGTGCCCGGATTCGCCAAAAAGACTACGCTGGGGCCGTGCCGCTCTTGCAGGAAACGCTTTCGAGGCTCAACCAAACGGGACGTGACCCCAGATCGTTGCACGCGCTGTTTCAGGATTGGGCCGACATGGAGGCGCGGCAAGGCAACTACATCGCCGCACTGGCCCTTGCCGACTCTGCCATCGCCGCAGCCGGCAGCCGATTGGGCCGGTTCCAGGAAGGATTGTCCCAGGAGTATGTGTGGGCCAATGTGCTCAAAGGGCAGGTTTGCCTGCACTACTACGACTTGACGCTACAACAACCCATGCTGGACGAAGCCGGAAACGCGTTCCAACGGGCGGGGAATGAACTGCAACACTGCCTGAACAGCGCCATGCGCGAGAGCGACAAAAGCCGCCTGATGCATTACGCCACTGCCATTTCCGAAGGAATCATGTGGATCGAAACCGTGCACCCCGAAACGGGCAACAGCACGGCATTTGATATGTCCGAACAGGCCAAGTCCCGGGTGCTGCGTGCGGCTTTTCAGGAAACGCGCGCCCGAAAATTAGCCGGCATTCCCGACTCGTTGCTCGAACAGGCCCACCGCCTGAACGTGGACATTGCTCTTTGGGAAACAACCGAACACAAACTCGCGCAAGCCGGCGCCCCGGAAGATGACACTACACGGCTGGAGGCCCGCGCCCAAAGCGCCGAACTTCGCCGCCGGCACGACCGGCTCGTCCGCCACTTTGAAACTAAATACACCGACTACCACCGCCTGCGCTACGATCTGCGTACCGAAACCGTGCCCTCCGTCCAACGCGACCTGCTCCAGCCCGGCCAAACCCTGCTAGAATATTTCACAGGCGACAGCGTCATTTTCATCTACGTCATCCGCCCCGACACGTTCCGGATGGTGCAGATTTTCCGCGATTTCCCGCTCGAAGAACTGGTGCAGGATATGCGCTCGGGCATCACCGACTGCGGCCCGGAAAGCGACCTGCCGGCGGCAATGGACCGGTATGCGCGGGCAGCGCATCGGCTGTACCAAAAACTCGTCGCCCCGGTGGCTGCGTACATTCCTGTCGGCGACCAGATCATCCTCGTGCCCGATGGCCTGCTGACGTACATCCCCTTCGAAGCCCTGCTGACCGAACCGCCTGCCGAGATCATGGACTGGCATCGGTACGGGTACTGGGTGTTGCGGCACGACATCAGCTACTGCTACTCCGCCACGCTGCTGCGCGAAATGCGCGAGCGCAAGCATCGCACGGAGCCGAAAGACCTATTCCTCGGCATGGCGCCTACCTACGCCGGCGATACCACGGCGATCAAGTCTTCCGCTCGGGACGGAGTGCCCGACACCCGGCTTCAGGCGCTGGACTACAACGATGTGGAAGTGGACTCGCTCCAACACCTGCTCGGCGGGCAGATTTACACCGGAGCAGACGCCACCAAAGCGCGGTTTGTGCAGGAAGCCGGCAGGTATCGCATCCTGCACCCGGCCCTGCACGGAAATGCCGACGACCGCTCGGGCGACTACTCCTTTCTCGCGTTTTACGAAGACCCCGACCACGGCGTCGAACAGGACCGGCTATACGTCCGGGAAGTGTACAACCTCGTCCTCAACGCCGACCTCGTGACCCTGAGCGCCTGCCAGACCAACACCGGCGAACTGCGCCGGGGCGAGGGCATCATCGGCCTGACACGGGCTTTCGCCTATGCTGGCGCCAAAAGCATCGTCGGGTCGCTGTGGAACGCCCACGACAAAAATACGATGCTGTTTATGGTGGATTTTTACCGCCGCCTGAAATCCGGCGCCCGCAAAGACGCGGCGCTGGCCGGAGCCAAGCGAACCTTCATCGGCTACGGCGACGAGCGGTCGCACCCGTTCTTTTGGGCGGCTTTCGTGGGCGTGGGGGATATGCGGGCACTGCGTTTTTGATGAATCAGCCCCCCATAAAAAAGTCAGACCTCAACGAAGTACATGTCAATTTCCCCTTTATTCTTCGCCTGTACTTTCCCCCGATGGGTACACCTGAATTTATCTTTTACCAGTTCATAGGTGCTTCCACTGATGTTCACCTTGCCTGGTTCCCCACTCGATTCCATGCGTGAAGCAATGTTGACCGTATCGCCCCAAATGTCGTAGGCAAATTTTTTGATGCCGACAATCCCGGCAACCAGAGGGCCGGTATGGATACCGATTCTGACTTCAAAGGCACGCCCTTCAGTTTCTTTGTGTTGACGCAAGAAATTGGCTCGCTCCAGCATGAAGTTCCGTATTTCAAGCGCGGCACGCACAGTGTCCTCCGCATTTGTTTGGTTGGCAACCGGCAAACCGCCGGCACACATATAGCTGTCGCCGATTGTTTTGATTTTTTCGATGCCGTACGCGCTGATGATTTTGTCGAATGCGCTGAAGCAAAAATTGATTTCGTTGACCAGTTCCTGTGCACTGAGTTGCTCGGTAATTGAGGTAAAATCTTTAAAATCGGTGAAAAGGACGGTAGCCTGGTCAAAGTTTTTTGCTTTGGCTGCGCCGGTAGATTTGAGTTCTTCAGCCGTTTCGGCGGGAAGAATGTTCAGGAGTAATTCGTCACTACGACTTTTTTCCCTGGAAATTTTATTGCGCTGGCGAAAGACAACGATCGAAAAGAGGAGCAATGCTGCAAGTCCTGCAGCAATTGAGTTGCGGATGATTTTTTGCTTCTTTATTTCAGCCTGGGAAAGCGCATGTATCTTTTCTTGCTCGCTTCTGTACAACGCTTCCTTTTTTTCAAACTCGTACTTGAACTGTGCTTTAAGTGCTGCCCTGCGGTTGGCATCATTCAGAATGCTGTCGTGCATCTGCATCAATATATCATTCATGAGCAGGGCCTGCTTCCAGTTGTTTTTCTTTCGATATACTGCCTGTAAACTGGCGGCGGCATTACTTATGTCCGTAGGATATCCTAATTGCCGGGCGACTTCCAGAGAGCGTTTTAGGTGTGTCTCCGCTTCCTGATATTGGCGTTGCGATAAAAGGACATTTCCCAACAGGTTAGTCGTAATTGCAACTCCCCACTGGTCGTCCAGATATTCAAACCCGTTCAAACTTTTTTTAAAATACTGTTCCGCTTCGACAAAATTGTTTTTGTTTTTGTAGATAATGCCTATGTTTTTCAACGTATACGCTATCCCTTGTTTGTCATTGATTTCAGTCCTCAGGGATAGTGCCTGCTGAAACGATAACAGCGCCGAGTCCGGCTTATGCTGCAATTCGTATAACCCGCCTATGCCGTTCAGGACATGAGCAGTGCCGTATTTGTCCTTAAGTGCCCGGTGAATTTCAAGTGCTCGTACAAAATAACTGTGTGCTATGTCGTATTGCTTCTGATCCCGGTACACAAAGGCAATATTTTGAAGCACCGTAGCAATGCTTTCTGCATCGTTCAGTTCCTCCTCTATTTTTAGCGCCTCCATGTAGGTGTCGAGGGCTAATTCAACACGGCCCTGGTTCAGGTAAATGAGCCCCAGATTATTCAGCGAATTGGCTATCCCTTCCTTATTTCCCAAGGCCTTTCTGATTTTCAAACTTTGGTTGTGATAATCAAGCGCCTTGTCAATTTGACCGAGGTCCTTGTAAAGGGCTGCCATGTTATTCAGGATGGTCGCTTCGTTATTCCGGTTTTTCAGTTTTTTCGCCATAGGGAGCGAACGTTGGTAATATTCCAGTGCCCGTTCAATTTCCCCTTGTTCTTCATAAAGATATGCCAGCCAACTGGAAGCCCCTATGATCCCGTCACCAAATCCGGATTTTTCAGCAACCGACAATGCATGCTTCAAATATTCAATTGATTCCAATGGAGAAGTATTGTAATGCTCCTTGGCAATCTGAACCAACTTGTTGACTTTAACACTGTCCGGAATTTTACTTTTCAGGACTTCTTCCAACAAATCGCCCCGAGTAATAGACGTTTGTGCAGCCACAGGGCGTAGCTGATACAAGAAAAACAAAACCAGTATGATCGCCGGTGTTCTCATGTGCTATTGCGCATATCCGCGTTGTCAAAACCGGAAAAAAGCAGCCTGACAGAAAAAAACTGCTCGTGTGCAAAAGTAGACGCAAAACTCAGAACCCAAAACTAAAAACCGGTATCACCGCCCCAAATGAATCAACAGCACGCTCACATCCGCCGGACTCACGCCCGAAATGCGACTGGCCTGCCCGATGGTGCGCGGCTTGTGGCGGCTGAGTTTGTCGCGCGCTTCGGCGCTGAGGGCCGAAATCGCCCGGTAGTTGAAATCAGCGTGCAGGTGCAGGTCCTCGAGGCGGTTTACTTTTTGTACTTGTTCCTCCTCCTTTCGGATGTAGCCCTCGTACTTGATGTTGATCTCGGCCAGTTCGACAAACTCGGATTCGTAGGGCGCGAGGAAGCGGCGAAGTTCAGGCAGGGCCTCCGCCAAGGTGCCGATGTTCACCTGCGGGCGCAGCAGGATGTTGTACAGTTTCACTTTTTGCGCCACGGGCGCTGATTGAACGGCGTTCAGGTAGCCGTTCACGTCGTCGGGGCCGACGGAGGCATTTCGGAAAAACGCCTCGATTTCGGCAGTAGCCTGGTTTTTGGCGCGCACGCGCTCCATGCGCCGGTCGGCGCCTTGCATGCCGAGGCGGTGGGCGATAGGTGTGAGGCGCAGGTCGGCGTTGTCCTGCCGCAGCAAAATGCGGTACTCGGCGCGGCTGGTGAACATCCGGTACGGCTCCTGCGTGCCCTTGTTCACGAGGTCGTCAATAAGCACGCCGATGTAGGCTTCCGAGCGTTTCAACACCAGCGGCTCCTGTTCTTTCACCGCCAAAGCGGCGTTCAGGCCGGCCATGAGTCCCTGGCAGGCGGCTTCTTCGTAGCCCGTGGTGCCATTGATTTGGCCGGCAAAAAAGAGGTTTTTCACCAAGTTGGTCTCCAGCGTGGTTTGCAACTGGGTGGGCGGAAAATAGTCGTACTCGATGGCATAGCCGGGACGGAACACTCGCACGTTTTCGAGGCCGGGGATGAGGCGGAGGGCTTTGAACTGCACGTCTTCAGGCAGTGAGGAGGAGAAGCCGTTGAGGTAAATTTCGCAGGTGTCGCGGCCCTCCGGTTCCACAAAAAGTTGGTGCTCGGTCTTTTCACTGAAGCGGTCAATCTTGTCCTCGATGCTGGGACAGTACCGCGGCCCCACACCCTGAATGCGCCCGGCGAACATGGGTGATTTATCAAAACCCGTACGCAGCACATCATGTACCTGTTGGTTGGTGCAGGTGATGTGGCAGGGCATCTGGTTGGTCAGGGGCGGCGTGTCGGTGTAGGAAAACTTGCCTGCAGGGTCGTCGCCGGGCTGGATTTCCATGCGGGAAAAATCGAGCGAACGCCCGTCCAGACGGGGCGGGGTTCCGGTTTTCATACGCCCGGCCTCGAAGCCAATGGACACGAGTTGTTCGGTGATGCCGCGGGCGGCGCTTTCGCCGGCGCGTCCGCCGCCGAATTGTTTTTCGCCGATGTGGATGATGCCGTTGAGGAAGGTGCCGTTGGTGAGCACCACGCTGCGAGCGGGAATTTCCAGTCCCATACCTGTGCGTACGCCGTGTACGCGCCCGTCTTTGACGAGCAGGCCGTTCACCATTTCCTGCCAGAAGTCAATGTTTGGGTGGGCCTCCAGCATTTGACGCCATTTGGCGGCAAACTGCATCCGGTCGCTCTGCGCGCGCGGACTCCACATGGCGGGGCCTTTGGATTTGTTCAGCATGCGAAACTGCACCATGGTGTGGTCGGTCACGATGCCGGAGTAGCCGCACAGGGCATCCACTTCGCGCACGATCTGGCCTTTGGCTACGCCGCCCATAGCAGGGTTACAGCTCATCTGGGCAATGGTCTGCATGTTCATGGTGGCTAACAATACTTTGCAGCCGAGGTTGGCTGCTGCTACCGCCGCCTCGCATCCGGCATGGCCGGCGCCGACTACTATGACATCGTATGTTGGAAACACTTGTCAGTTTTGAGTTTTGAGTAATTTAAAACGCAAAGGCTACGGCGAAGGCGAGCAGCGAGAGGATCAGGCCGTACATGAAAATGTTGTAACAAATGCTGAGGAAGTGGTATTTCTTGGCCAGCACGATGCCAAGAAAATACAGGTCACGGCTCATGGTACTGTACAAAAATTTGGGGTCGCGAAGCATTTCATTGATACCCCACTGAAAATCCTCAAGCGGCATGCTGTGGAAGTTGCCGAAGAACAACAGATTGGCCTTGCGCTGCCTGATAGCCTCGCGGGTTACTTTGCCTTCCGTCACTTTGGGCCGGGTGCTGAGCGTGGCGTAAATCATGGAGCCGAGGCAGGTAGCCAGCAGCATGCCGGAAGGGATGCCGAGTTTCAGGTTTACCTTGCCGCCTTCTTCCAGCAGTTTGGGCAGGAGGTTGGACACCAGGATGGAGATCACAATTGCGTTGACCGACAACATGAGGTTGGCCTTGCTGTCGGCCATAGCGCTGAGGTTGGTGTGGGTGCGGTAGGTAGTCCGGTACATGGTCTCTACACCGCGCCCAAACGAGGCAAGTTGCAGTTCCTGTTCGCTTTCGAGCAGGATTTTTTTTATGTCCGTGTTTTTTTCCTTGTCGTCCATCAGGGCTAATTCTTCCACGGTGGGTGCTTTGTCGGGGTTGAGGCGACGTTTTTGTTTTAGCAGGCGCTGGATGTGCTTGGCTTTACGCTTGTTCAGCATTTCGCGGGCCACGACAGTGTGGTACTCGTGGCCGAGCATGAAGTTGATTTCGAAATCCACCCACTCCTGGTCGCTCATCACCTTGTCGCGGGTCAGCACAAATTCCTGGCGCAGCTTGCTGTTTCGATCCCAGTAGATGTTCATACCAAGATGGCTCAAGTCGGCATCGCAGATGATTTGCTCGAATAGGTCGGTCGGTTGCTGAGGCACTTTGGTAGCCCGGATACACCGAAAAATGGTTTCGAGGTCGGCGTCCGATATTTTTCCCCGAAAGAACCGCTCGGCATTGACACAGCTGCGCTCCTCGTGGTCCTCCGGCCCCTGGGCGTAACCTGTGTCATGAAACCAGGTTGCCAGTTGCATCAAATCAATCGTATGCGCGTCGAGTTGGCACCCTTCGGCAAGAACCTTCACAGCGGCTACGGTCTGGACGGTATGTTCAAAATCATGAAAGACGTACTTCGCAGGCACGTTTTCGGCGAAGAACGCCTCCACGAACGATTCGGCTTCTTTCAGCAGGGAAGTGGTGTTGGAAATCATAAGTCGGAGCAGTTGGCCGGCAAAGGTAACGGATAGTTGGAAAAAACCGTGGGTGGAGCGGCTTACCGCAGCACCCGCCCCTTCCACACATATTTTTTGGCAAACAAACTGCTCGTGCCGATACCTGCGATGTACACTGTGTGCAAAAAAAATGCCGGCCAAAATCCGCGCAGCAGGTTGCGGCGACCAAAAAATATACACATTTCACGCAACAGCACGTAGTCGGCCAAGGCTATCAGGGCCAGTTGTCCGCACCATACCCAAGCCAAAGCGGGCATAAAAAAAAGCAACACGGTGTTCAGTAGCAGGGTGGTACAACACAAAAAAACAAGAGCCAAAACGAATTTTGCTCCCACATCGGGCAAAGCGGTGTTTTTGGTTCCCCAACGCAGGCGCTGCTGTACAAAGGCGTGCAGGTCGGGACAAACCTCCGTGTACACCGCAGCAGCGGGATTTTTCAGAAAAAGCACCGTGTGCTGCCGCGCGATTTTTTGCAACAAAAACACGTCGTCGCCGGAAGCCCGGTCGGCATTGTCGGCGTAGCCGCCCACAGCGTTGAACGCTGCCTTTGTATAGCACAAATTGGCGCCGTTGCCGAGGTGGTGCCGTCCGAGACGGATACCCGCGCCGGTTATGCCTGCCATACCCACCAGATCGAGCGCTTGAAACCGGTGAAAACCTGTGCGCTCCCGGTGCGCCACCACAGGCCCTGCGATAGCGTCGGGGCGCCGGGTCTCGTACAACGAGGCGAGTAGCAGCAGCCAGTCGGGTGGCACGAGGCAGTCGGCGTCGGTGGTGGCAATCAGTTCGCTGCGGGCGCGGGACACGCCAAGCGCGAGGGCGTTTTTTTTGCCTGACAATACCGGAACAGGCTGCTCTGCCATCCGGATGAGGCGTATCTGTGCGGCGCCTTCGGCTACCAAGCGGGCCACGATGTCGGCCGTGCGATCAGCCGAATGATCGTCCAACACCACGATTTCCAGCAATTCCTTCGGGTACCGGCAGGCGAGCAGGGCTTGGAGGCAGGCGCCGATGCCGGCCGCCTCATTTCGGGCAGGCACGAGCACAGTGATCGCTGTTTTCGGGACAAACCCCGGGGGGATTACCCAAACCGCCAAGCGCCGCCAGCCGCGCAGGTACCCGGCCATGCACACGGCATAAGCGAAGGCGGCGGCAAGGCAGAGAATGGGGTAAACGAGCAGCATTGGCAGATGAGCAGGGATTCGGTGGCAAAAAAAGACCCGGCACTCACCGTTTATCCCGCTGTTTCACAAAGCGGTCATCGGTCAGTGTGTGCAAGAAGGCCTCCAAATCGGTTTTTTCCTGCTCCGCCATACCGAGCGGCCTGGCTAAGAGCGTATCGCGGTTGAGGCTGTGGGTCACAAACTTGTCGGGCTGATCGTAGTAGTCAATCACTTCGCGCAGGGTGCGGAAGGAGCCGTTGTGCATATACGGGGCCGAAACGGCTATGTTGCGCAAGCCGGGTACCTTGAACCGCCCGAGATCGCTGGAGTCTTTGGAAATGGCAAACCTGCCGGTGTCGTTCAGCGCCTTGCCGTCGAACAGGCCGATGTTTCGGAACTCGTCGCCGGTGAAGTCAGGGCCGAAGTGGCAATCGAAGCACTTGCCTTTTTCCATAAAAATTTTCCGCCCGCGCACGGCGGAGGCGCTCATGGCAGATTCGTCGCCGCGCATCCAGCGGTCGAAGGGCGTATTGCCCGTTTCGAGGGTCCGGACGAAGTCGGCCAGCGCAGCGGCAAGGCTGAGCGAGTCGGGTTGCCTGCCGTAGATAGCGCGGAAGTAGCCCTGATAGCGGGCACTGGTACGCAGCCGTTCGAGCGCAACCGGCAAGGGCAGGTCCATCTCTACGGGGTTTTCGATGGGTTGAAGCACCTGGTGTTCCAGCGAAGGCGAGCGGCCATCCCAGAAAAACGAGGCCCGGTAGGTCATGTTGGTGATAGCCGGCGTGTTGCGTGTGCCTTTTTGGCCACCCACCCCGAGGCTGACGGCGGCAGTATCGGAAAAGGCAAACGCCTCGATATGGCAAGAGGCACAGCTGATGCTGTGATCGGACGACAGGATGTTGTCTTCGAACAGCAGCCGGCCCAGGTCTTCAGAAGTCAATACTGCCTTTTCCGAGGGCAGAAACGCCGCCAGCACCAGAACAAGGCCGGCGAACGACAATACGATCCGGTAGGTATTTTTCATAATTCCGGGCAAATCTGCGTACAACTGTGGTGCCTTTCATGCAAACAGAAACACGGTCCCGCAGGTATTTTTCAAAACGGGGCAAAAATATGACCATGTCTGGAAATTAAGCCCGTCCGTTGGGCAATGCCCGTCACAACGTTTGGTGAATGTCGTCACCGGAAGAATCAGCCAAAGCGATTCCGGATTTGGCTGTTCAAGATCAGAAGAAGGTGGGGTATCGCTATTTTGCGGCAAATAGAGCCGGACATTATTCTTTGTTAGCATCATTTTCGGATGACATTTGCGACACTTTTTCACGTCCACCGATCAATTATTTCACATGACTATCCCGTACCACTCCCGTCTTTTTCGTATTGCCGGCCTTTTGTTGGGCCTATTGACCTGGCTGGCCAACGCCAGCAACCCGCCCACGGGGCGCACCGAAGCACCGTTTGACGGCAGCTGCAACGACTGCCACTCCGGCGGCAGCTACGGCGGAACCGTAGTCGTGGCCGGCCTTCCGGGTACGATCGAACCGAATACGACTTACCCGCTCACCATCACGCTCACCGCTACCAGCGGCAGCCCCTCACGCGGCGGCTATCAGGTCGTCGTCGTGGGCGGCAACGAACTCAATGCCGGCGACCTGATCACGGTCAACGGCCAAAGCGGCACCGAGTTTTTTAACGGCAGAGAATACATGGAGCACCGCGGCTCGAAAGTTTTTTCCGGTGGCTCGGTACAATGGGCATTCAACTGGAAATCCCCACTTTCCGTCAGCGGAAACACGATAAAAGTGTATTGCATCGGCAATTTTGTTAATGGCAACAGTAGCGACAGCGGCGACAATGCCATTGCCGCGTTCGAAACGTATTCCTTCTCGGGTCTGCCTCCGGTTACGGCTTTTATCTCGGACGTCACCAACGTCTCCTGCCCTGGCGGCAACAACGGCAGCGCTACTGTACAGGCCGACGGCGGCGCACCACCCTATACTTACCTGTGGTCGAATGGACAAACCGGTCAAACAGCCGTGAATCTCACTGCCGGGACGTATAACGTGACCGCAACAGGCTCGGGCGGTTCGGGTAATGCCGTGGCCACCGCCGTCGTCACCCAGCCGCCTGCGCTTAACGCGAATGTCTCGGTGCAAGGCGTTCTCACCTGCGTGAACACTTTTGTAACCGCCACTGCCAACGTATCGGGCGGTACACCTCCATACACCTACGAGTGGTCGGAAGGCCCAACCGGTAACCCGGTGCAACTGACCATACCCGGCAGCCATATTGTCACGGTAACCGACAACAACGGTTGTACCAAAACAGCCCAAACCACGGTGCTCAGCAATACCGTGCCGCCCAATGCGGAAGCCGGCCCTACTGCTACGTTGACCTGTGCGCAACCCACCGCCACCCTGAACGGCGTCGGTTCTTCATCCGGACCTACCTATTCATATCTGTGGACGCCTTCCAACGGCGGAAACATCGTGTCGGGGGCCAATACGCTCTTTCCGGTTGTGAATGCCGCCGGCACGTACACATTGGTCGTTACCAACGCGACCAACGGCTGCACCTCGGAAGATTTCACGACCGTCAGCAGCAGCATTCAGCCGCCAACTGCATCGGCTACAGGCGGGCTGCTTACCTGCGCCAATATGTCTGTGACGCTTACCGCCACCACCAACGCAGCCACTCCCACATTTGCCTGGTCCGGCCCCGGCGGGTTCTCCTCCAACCAGCAAAACCCCTCGGCCAATACGGTCGGCACCTACACCGTGGTGATCACCAATACCGCCAACGGCTGTTCAAATTCCGCCACGGCATCGGTGACGCAAAACGTAACCCAGCCTACAGCATCCGCTATAGCTGAAACGCTCACCTGCGCGGATACGCTGGCGCAAATCACCACGACCACCAACGCCAACCCGGCTACGTTTGCCTGGTCCGGCCCGAATAATTACTCCTCCACGGTGCAAAACCCCAATGTGAACACCGCCGGCACGTACACCGTCATGGTTACCAGCGGGGCCAACGGCTGCACCAACACGGCTACCGTTTCGGTGGCACAAAACAATACGCCGCCAACCGCTTCGGCCACGGCCGAAACGCTCACCTGTGCGGATACGATGGCGCAAATCACCACAACCACCAATGCCAACCCGGCCACCTTTGCCTGGTCGGGCCCGGGCGGATTTACCTCCACGGTGCAAAACCCCAACGTGAACACCGCCGGCACCTATACCGTGGTCATAACCAACGGCCCCAACGGCTGCACCAATACCGCCACCGTGTCGGTAGCACAAAATAACACCCCGCCAACCGCTTCGGCCACAGCCGAAACACTCACCTGCGCGGATACGATGGCGCAAATCACCACGACCACCAATGCCAACCCGGCCACCTTTGCCTGGTCTGGCCCGGGCGGATTTATGTCCACCGTGCAAAACCCCACCGTGAACACCGCCGGCACCTATACCGTAGCCATTACCAATGGAGCCAACGGCTGCACCAATACGGCCACTGTTGCGGTAGCACAAAACACGACACCGCCCACAGCGGGCATCGCGCAACCGGAAAACCTGAACTGCCTGATCACGTCCATCCAACTGAACGGTACGCCCTCTTCCCAGGGTCCCAACTTCGATTACCAGTGGACCACTCCAGACGGCAATATCGTGGAGGGAGACACCAGCCTTACCCCGACCGTAGATGCTGCCGGCACCTACAACTTGTTGGTCACAAACACCAGCACAGGCTGTACCGCCACTGCGAACGCCGTTGTCGTGCAATCGTCGCCGGTTTCTGCTGCGGTGAACAATGTGGTCAATGTCAGTTGCAACGGCGGACAAAACGGCTCGGCCACGGCCATCGGCGGCGGCGGTTCGGGCAACTTCACTTACCTGTGGTCCAACGGCGACACCACTGCCACTACGAACGATCTGGCAGCCGGGACTTACGTCGTCGTGATTACCGATGGAGAAAACTGTACGGCCACCGTTTCGGTCACGATCACCCAACCTCCGGTGCTGGCGGCCAACGTGTCGGCTACCGGCGAAACAGCCCTGGGCGCCAACGACGGCACCGCTACCGCTAATCCGACTGGCGGCACCCCCGGGTACACCTATCTTTGGAGCAACAACGAAACCACGGCGACCATCGTCAACCTTGCCCCCGGCAACTATACCGTGGTCGTAACCGATGTAAATGGCTGCACCGCTGCGCAAATCGTCACCGTCAACAGTTTCAACTGCTCGATTTCTGCTACGTCCACGACAACCAACGTCACCTGCAACGGCGCCAACAACGGCACGGCTACCGTCGTCCTCTCCGGCGCGGCGTTGCCGGCCACCTACCTGTGGTCGAACGGCGACAACACAGCAACTGCCGACAACCTCGCACCAGGTACCTACACTGTTGAAATTCTGGATGCCAACAATTGCCCTGCCGAGGTATCCGTGCAAATCACCGGTCCGGCTGTATTGCTGGCGAACGCCACGTCTACGCACGAAACGGGGGTCGGACTGAACAACGGAACCGCCACGGCACAGCCCACCGGCGGCACGGCGCCGTACACGTACGAATGGAGCAATATGGCTATCACCCAGACCATCACTGGCCTCGCTCCCGGGCAGTACACCGTTATCGTCACCGACGACAACAGCTGCACCACTGTGCAAACAGTAACCGTCAATGCCTTCGGCTGCAATCTGGCCGCTGCGATTTCTTCCGTCAATGTCTTGTGCCACGGGGGCAGCACCGGCCAGGCAACCGCCATCCCCAGTGGCGGAGTAGCGCCCATTACGTACCTGTGGTCGAACAATGCGCCCTCCGCCACCATTTCCAACCTGATCGCCGGCACGTACACCGTCATCGTTAGCGATGCCGCCGGCTGCCAAACGGTTTCCACCGCGACGATTACCCAGCCGACGCCTATCGCAGTGCAAGCCGCAGTAACACCGGCTTCCTGTCCGGAAAGCAAAGACGGATCCATCACCCTCGCCATCTCCGGCGGCACGGGTCCGTATACCTTTTCGTGGCCGGGCGGCGGCAACGGCCAGGGACTCAGTGTAGGCACGTATACCTACACCGTCACCGACGCTAATGGATGCACAATCCTCGAAACGGTGTCTGTGAATTCCAACGACACCATCGCGCCTAACCTGACTTGCCCGCTACTCCCCGTTGTCGGTTGCGCGGGTGTTGCGATACCGTTTCCCTTGCCGATCTATTCGGACAATTGCAGCATCAATGGTGTACAAATCGAACAGGTATCGGGCCTGCCCAGCGGCAGCATGTTCCCCGTAGGTGAAACCGTTCAGGTTTTTCGAGCCAAAGATGCCTCTCAAAACTCAAGGACCTGTTCCTTCTCGGTCGTTGTAGGGCCGCCCGTCGAAATCGAGTTGGACACGTTCATGAACGATGTGGGCAACGCCGGACTTGGCAGCATCGTGGTCAACGTGAGCGGCGGCGTCGGCAACCTTAGTTTTTCCTGGACGAAAGACGGGCAGTCGTTTGCTGCTACGGAAGATTTGTTTGGCCTGACAAAGGGGGTCTACGTGCTCATCGTAACAGACCAAATCGGCTGTTCCAGAACCTTGCCGCCTGTGACGATTGACAATGTTGTGTCCACCTCGGAACCGGGCGAAGTAGCCTCCCTGCGCGTTGTACCCAACCCGGCAAGCCAGTTTATCCGCCTGGACATGCAGGGTATTCAGCCCGCTGTGGTCCAAGTGCTCGACGCAAAGGGACGTTTGCTGCGCACGTTGACTCCGGCCGAATGGCAAGGACAAATCAATGTGGCGTCTTTGCCTGCCGGCCTGCATTACCTGTTAGTACTGGACCAAAAAGGCCGTTCCTTTACGGCAAAATGGCTCAAGGCGGAGTAATGCAATTTTTGTAAAAACACGGCAGCGCGCAGGGTTAATTTTTTGATTATCAAACCCTACGCGCTGCCGTGTCATTTTACCGGACAGGCATTTTTTTATGTAATAATAAATTAACAGGCACGGTCTGCCCTTTTGCCCGATATTTACCGCTCGAACAGACACGTATCGGACAACCTACCTTTCACAATTCAGTACCAACTAATGGAAGAGAAAAAGCGCCGCCCGCGCATCCAGAAACCAAATCAGGAGCTCCCGCTGAAAGAGCGGTCCGCATCAGAAGACCACGGCGATGAAAACAATCGCGAAGGATTTGATGATGAAAAAAGACCGGAACAAGACCGGGAAAAACCCTTCGACGGCCAAAAGAAATGGGACAACGCCCCCCCCAATGACCGCGAACGCAAACCCTGGCAAGACCGCAGCCAAAGCAGTGGCGGCGAGCGCCGCCCTTATCAGGATCGCAGCCAAAGCGGCGGATACGAACGCAAACCCTGGCAAGACAGAAATCAGAGCGAGGGTGGTGAACGCAAACCCTGGCAGGATCGCAGTCAGGGTGGCGGCGAACGCAAACCCTGGCAAGACCGCAGTCAGGGCGAAGGCGGCGAACGCAAACCCTGGCAAGACCGCAGTCAGGGCGAAGGCGGCGAACGCAAACCCTGGCAAGACCG
>Ga0154020_10001575_pt1 | contig 27957 bp, 29 predicted proteins | sample Klosneuvirus_201_FD_109709 | JGI IMG/M metagenome (GOLD analysis project Ga0154020, IMG submission 109709) | Active sludge microbial communities from wastewater, Klosterneuburg, Austria - Klosneuvirus_20160825_MG | ecosystem: Engineered > WWTP > Aerobic digester > Activated sludge | place...
GATTCGTTATTCTGCATGCATATGGCCTATCAAGCCCTGAATAGGAATGCGGGGAATCAAACGCTTAAACACGGTGCGGGCGGAAATGGATAAAATATCTTAGTTTTGTCCTTCATTTATGGATACAAACAGAACGGATCAGGTATGGCTGATCAGCGGTTGCTCAAGCGGATTCGGCAGGTCACTGGCCAGTCAGGTGCTTGCCCTGGGATATAAGGCAGTGCTTACTTCAAGGCATTTGAACGATGTGCAGGACATGCTGGACCGGTTTCCGCAGACAGCCAAAGCGGTACAACTCGATCTGGAAAAGCCTGATCAGATTCGCAGTGCGGCTGCCGAAGCCATAAACGCCTTCGGGCGCATCGATGTGCTGGTGAACAATGCCGGCATCGGTTATTTTTCGTCTGCCGAAGAAGCCGACATGGGCATTGCCCGCAAAATGTTCGAGGTCAATTTTTTCGGACTCACAGAATTCACCAGTCTGATACTGCCGCAAATGCGCCGGCAGAAAAAAGGGCATATCATGAACATATCTTCCATTGGCGGACTGGTGGGCTTTCCGGCTGTAAGCTTTTACAACGCCACCAAGTTTGCCGTTTGCGGATATTCCGAGTCGCTGGCCAAGGAAACCGCACATCTGGGCATAAAGGTCACCATCGTTTGCCCGAGCGGTTTTCGCACCGACTGGGCCGGGCGTTCCGCTTTTGAAACTCCGGTTGCAATTGCCGATTATCTTCCGAGTGCCGGCGCCAATCTGGAATCGATCCGCAGTCGTAGCGGCAAGCAACCAGGGGATCCCGAGAAGGCAGCAGAGGCCATCATCTCAGCATACGAGTCTGAACAGCCACCCTTGTATCTGATGCTGGGCGCAGGCGCTCTGAATGGTGCCCGCAAAAAACTGGAAGATTACGCCCGCGATTTTGATGCCTGGGCGGAAACCAGTCTGGGGGCCGATGCGCCACCTTCCGAAATGACTGCATAAGTCGTTTTTCAGCGCGCTTTCTGATTCTTTTTTTTAAGGCAAATTGCCGTGTTTGAAATCTGTTGAACCTGATTTGTTTTAACAGATTGCCCACTTTTCTTTAAATAATGACCACGATCAGTCATTTGTCTGCATCTGTTTATAGCATTGGTTTTTCAGGTTAAAAAAGTGTTTTAAAACATGGTTTTACACAGAAACTGCATTCTTGTGATTACAGTCATAAGGCGGGCTTTTCTATTATTTGAATTTTGCTCCGTCATTTAAATATCAATTTATGAAACATACAATCATTTTATCAGCTGCAGTATTTGTGCTGGCCTCATGTGGCGGCGGAAGCAAGACCGGCGAAGAGCAGACCAATCAGCAAACACCTAAAAGCATGGTGGAAACAACAGCTGCCGAAAATCCGGCTTATGACCCCACACGCGGTGAGGGTAAGTTTACCGCAGAAAATTTAAAGATCGGCGAAAAACTGGATGCCGCTATGGCCAGTTCCGGCGATAAAATTCAGGGCGTGAAATGCGGATCATGTCATAAAATGAGCGAAGAGCGTCTTGTTGGTCCGGGATGGAAAGGGGTTACCGAAAGAAGAAAGCCGGAATGGATCATGAACTTCATCACCAATCCGGATCCGATGATAGACAAGGATCCTGAAGTGCAGGCGCAGTACGAACTTTGTCTTGTGCGTATGCCCAATCAGGGTTTATCCGACGACGATGCCAGGCATATACTCGAATATATGCGTCAGAACGACGGCGTGAAATAATAAAAATAATCATTATAGAATATGAAACAGATCAGATTAACAGGGATTGCCGTTTTTGCCTTTCTGGCAATTGCAGGCTTCCAGGCTTGTAAGCCTAAGAGTTCAAAGAATGCTGTGAGTGCAGACGCCGCAGCAAAAGCGTATGTCGCTCCGGGTGAGTACGACACCTATTACAATTTTGTCAGCGGTGGTTTCAGTGGACAGATGAGTGCCTATGGTTTGCCAAGCGGACGTTTGCTGAGGGTAATACCGGTGTTTTCGGTAGATCCTGAGAAAGGCTGGGGTTATACGGAAGAAACCAAACCCATGCTGAATACATCGCACGGTTTTGTGCCATGGGATGACCTGCACCACACAGAAATGTCGCAGACAGACGGCGAAATCGACGGCAGATGGGTATTTGGCAATGCCAACAATACACCCCGTATTGCCCGTATTGACCTGAAGACATTCAGAACCAACGAGATTATTGAGTTGCCGAACAGTGCGGGTAACCACTCGTCTCCGTTCATTACCGAAAATACAGAATACGTTGTTGCCGGAACCCGTTTCAGTGTTCCGCCGGATGATGTCAACGGAGACGTTGCCATTAACACCTACAAACAGAATTTCAAAGGTTACATCAGCTTTGTAAGCGTTGGTAAAGAAGATGGTAAAATGGACATCGCTTTCCAGATCGAGTGCCCTGGTGTAAACTTCGACCTGAGCCACGCCGGTAAAGGCAAGTCGCATGGCTGGTTCTTCTTCTCGTGCTACAACACCGAGCAGGCCAACACCCTGCTGGAAGTAAATGCTTCTCAAAAAGACAAAGACTTTATTATGGCCGTTAACTGGAAAAAAGCCGAAGAATACCTGAAAGCCGGAAAAGGGCGTAAGGTTAATACCAGATATGCCCACAACGTATGGAATGAAAAGACGCATACCGCAACTTCAGAGATCAAAACCGAAGTGATGGTGCTGAGTGCCAAGGAACTGAAAGACATCTGCTACATGATTCCATGCCCTAAGTCACCACACGGCTGCGACGTAGATCCTACAGGCGAATACATCGTAGGCAGTGGTAAACTGGCAGCACTTATTCCGGTGTTCAGCTTCGACAAACTGATGAAAGCCATCGCCAATAAAGAATTTGCAGGCGAGTTCGACGGCATCAATGTTGTGAAATACGAATCTGCCCTTTACGGTGAAGTTAAAAAGCCGGGTCTTGGCCCTCTGCACACCGAGTTCGATGGTAAGGGCAATGCCTATACCACATTCTTCGTGTCTTCTGAAGTGGTTAAGTGGAACATCAAAGATCTGAAAGTGCTCGACAGAGTGCCGACCTATTATTCAGTTGGTCACCTTTGCATACCAGGCGGCGACAGCAAAAAACCATCGCCTAAATACCTGATTGCATACAACAAAATCACCAAAGACCGTTATCTGCCAACCGGTCCTGAATTGGCGCAGAGCGCTCAGCTCTTCGACATCAGTGGCGATAAGATGCAGATGATACTCGACTTTCCAACCATAGGCGAACCGCACTATGCGCAAGCCGTTCCGGCCGAGAAGATCAAAGACAATCAGGTGAAGATGTTCAAGATTGAAGAAAATATGCACCCTTATTCTGCCAAAGGCGAGTCCGAATCTAAAGTGGTCCGTGAAGGCAATAAAGTGCATGTTTACATGACCTCTATCCGCTCGCACTTTTCCCCAGATAACATTGAAGGCATTCGCATAGGTGATGAGGTGTTTTTCCACGTAACCAATCTGGAACAAGACTGGGATGTGCCGCATGGTTTTGCCATCAAAGGTGCCGCAAATGCCGAATTGCTGATTATGCCGGGCGAGACCCAGACTTTGAAATGGGTACCAAACAGAGTGGGTATTTTCCCGATGTATTGCACCGATTTTTGCAGTGCTTTGCACCAGGAAATGCAGGGATATATCAGAGTTTCTCCGGCGGGCAGCAATGTGCCGCTCAGTTACAGCTTAGGCAAAACCGTGCCTGAAGCCAGCTCTGAAGCCAAATAGTTTTTATTTTTAAAATTGGGAAAGGGAGCAGAGGTTTAACAGATTCTCTGCTCCTTTTTTCTTAACACAGGATTTTTACCAAGATGCAAACACCAAATAAAATTACCGTTTTTTCCAGAATTCTGCTTGTTATCAGCAGTGTCTTACTGATCGCAACCCTCTATGTGCCCATCTGGTCGATAGAACTGGATGCACCACAGTACCCGGAGGGGCTCGGGCTTAAAATTCATGCCAACAAAATAGGCGGCGACGTTGATATCGTCAATGGCCTGAACCACTATATCGGTATGAAAACCCTGCACACAGAAGATTTTATAGAGTTCACGCTCCTGCCCTACATACTTGGGTTTTTTGCCTTGTTTGCTTTAATGTCAGCCATATTGGCCAATAGGCGCGTGCTTAACATACTGCTTATTTCCTTCGTCGTTTTTGGCGTGGTTTCTATGGCTGATTTCTGGCGCTGGGAATACGATTACGGACACGATCTGAATCCGGATGCAGCCATTATAGTGCCCGGAATGGCATATCAGCCACCGCTGATCGGGTTTAAACAACTCCTGAATTTCGGGGCCTATTCTATGCCGGATACCGGTGGCTGGCTGATTGTTGGTGCCGGTCTGCTGATGCTGCTTGCGGTGTTTATGGAATACAGAAAACTGAAGAAGGCGAAGCTGTCTGCATCGCCTGCAGCAGCCATGGTGCTTGCGCTTGTGTTTTTAAGTGCCTGCGAATCCAAACCTCAGGCCATCAAACTGAATTCAGACAATTGCGCCTTTTGTGAAATGACCATAGCAGACAAACGCTTCGGTGCCGAGTTGCTGACGCAAAAGGGACGGGCATATAAATTTGACGACCTGTCGTGCATGCTGCGCTATATGAAAGAGAAGAAGGGCACCATCTATAAAGGGATTTACATTTCAGATTATCTGTCGCCGAATGCGCTTGTAGAAATAGAGAAAGTTACCCTCATTGAAGGCGAATCGGTCGGCAGTCCGATGGGCGGCAATATTGCCGCATTCAGCAGCAAAGACAGTGCGTTGGTGTGGCAAAGCAAACTGGCTGCCAGTGCTGTGTTGTGGGATGCCCTCAGACCATAAACATTAAATGAAACCCGGCCTTCTGATAAGCTTCTTGTTGTGCAGCGTGTTGCTGACCGCCGCTACCATCCGTGTGGGTGCCGGTGAAGCTGTGCGCACCATTACCGAAGCCATAAAACTGGCCAAACCATTTGATACGCTTCTGGTAAGTTACGGGCTATACAGCGAAGGCAATATTGTTGTTTCAAAACCACTTGTGCTGAAAGGCATCAACCATCCCGTTCTGGATGGGCAGAAGAAGTACGAAGTGCTTTCTGTGCGCTCAGACAGTGTGGTAATAGACGGGTTTAAAGTGCAGCACTCCGGTTTTGGTACCATGGATGATCCGGGAGCCATTAAACTGTACGATGCCCGGAATGTGGACATCATCAACAATGTTCTGGAAGATAATTTTTTTGGGATTTATGTGCAGTATGGCAAACACTGCCGTATCCGCAACAACCGCATACGCGCCTATGGCACAGAAGAACAGCAGATCGGCAACGGCATTCACTGCTGGAAAAGCGACAGTCTGCAGATTATCGGCAATACCGTTTCAGGGCACCGCGACGGCATTTATTTTGAATTCGTCAGCAATTCCATCATCTGGCGTAACATTTCGAATGCAAACATCCGCTACGGCCTGCACTTTATGTTTTCAAACAGCGATGCATACATCACAAATGTATTTCGTGGCAATGGCGCCGGCGTTGCGGTGATGTTTACCAAAGGGGTCACCATGATTAACAATAAGTTTGACAGCAACTGGGGTGATGCCGCTTACGGATTGCTTCTGAAAGAAATTTCCGACAGTTACATTCACGGAAACCGCTTTACCAACAACACGTCCGGTGTTTATATGGAAGGCACCAACCGCATCCACTTTGAATCGAATATTCTCGAGTCGAATGGCTGGGGCATGAAAATGCAGGCCAGCTGTATGGACAATATGATACTATCCAATAATTTTTTAGGCAACACGTTCGATGTAAGCACCAACGGAACACTGGTACTGAATACGTTTTCCGGCAATTACTGGGACAAATACGAAGGCTACGACCTGAACGATGATGGTACAGGTGATGTGCCATACCACCCGCTCAGCCTTTTTTCGGTCATCGTAGAAAACAACCCTTCGGCCATGCTTCTGTACAGAAGTTTTATGGTGTCTATGCTGGACAGATCTGAAAAGGTAATGCCCAGCCTGACCCCCGATAATTTCAGAGACGACAAACCCCTGATGCACTCTTTACCCCTATGATTGATATTCGCAATTTAAACAAACGCTTCGGAAAATTAACTGTGCTGGATGATGTCAATCTCTTTTGTGAGAAAGGTGAGTGCATTGCGTTGATCGGTCCAAACGGCTGCGGCAAAACCACACTTATTAAAAGCATACTCGGCATGGTTGTGCCCGATAGCGGCGAAATTCTGTTCAACGAAAAGCCGGTCAGAAAAGACTATAAATACCGTGAGCAAATCGGTTACATGCCACAGATAGGCCGTTACCCCGACAACATGAGCATAGGCCAGATTTTTGAAACCATACGCGAGATACGACATTACCAGGGCGAAACGGACGATGAACTAATGCAGCAGTTCGGGCTCGACCGTATGTTTGACAAACGCATGCGCACCTTGTCTGGCGGTACCACACAGAAGGTGAGCGCAAGTCTCGCTTTTCTGTTCAATCCTGAAGTGCTCATACTTGACGAGCCAACCGCAGGTCTGGATCCGCTGGCTTCAGAGATTTTAAAAGAGAAAATTATTGCCGAAAAGGAAAAGGGTAAGTTGATACTGATTACGTCGCACCTTTTGAGCGAACTCGATGATCTCATCACACGCATCATTTTTATGCAAGACGGCAAAGTGCAGTTTCATCTGCCGGTTGAAGAGCTGCTGAGCTCAACATCTGAACACCGGATTTCGGCTGCTATCGCTAAAGTAATGCGCGACCGGGCAGAGGGTGCAACAAAGGCCATTTATAACAGCGCAGAAAAATGAACAGAATCATCAAATTTGTAATCGTCGACATTATGCGGAACAAAGTGGTTCTGGCATACACACTGCTGATGGCCATACTTTCATGGGGCGTTTTCAGTCTGGAAGACAACAGCTCTAAGGGTGTACTCACACTGCTGAATCTGATACTGCTGAACGTTCCGCTGGTTTCTATTGTGTTTTCAACCATTTACATTTACAACAGTTCCGAATTCATAGAACTGCTCTTAAGTCAGCCGATCAAGCGCAGTAAAATCTGGGTTAGTCTGTTTGCTGGACTTCAGTTCTCGCTGATCAGCGCATTTGTGATCGGCGCCGGTATTCCCATACTGGTATATGCACCTTCCGGCTTTGGTATCATTATGCTGCTGGTGGGCATTATTATAACCGCCGTTTTTGTTTCCATTGCTTTTTTCAGTGCCATACAGACGCGTGATAAGGCCAAAGGTATTGGTGTTGCCATTCTCCTCTGGCTTTACTTTGCCCTGCTTTTTGACGGACTGGTGCTCTTTCTGCTCTTTCAGTTTGCAGAGTATCCGATAGAAGAGGCCATGATGGTGTTAAGTGCCTTCAGTCCGATTGATCTGGCCAGAATCATGGTGCTGCTGCAACTTGATGTATCGGCCATGATGGGTTATACAGGAGCGATATTCAGGCAGTTTTTCGGAACCCAGTCGGGCATCTTCATCAGCTTTGGCGTGCTCCTGCTTTGGGTGTTGCTGCCATTTTTGTTTTGACTCCGCCAATTCAGAACCAAAGACCTATAAATTATGAACAGGGATATTCGCGACCGCTCAGACATCATCGCATTGGTAGACCGTTTTTATGAAAAGGTTAAGACCGATGCCGTTATAGGCTATTTCTTTACAGAAGTGGCAAAAATAAACTGGCCCGAACACCTGGCAGTGATGTACGATTTCTGGGACAATGCCTTGTTTTTTTCAGGCGGCTACGAAGGCAATCCCATGCAGGTGCACAAAAACCTGCACACTAAAAGTCCGATGACCATGCAGCATTTTCAGCGCTGGAACCAGTTGTTTTCAGAAACTGTAGACGACATGTATGCAGGAGAAAAAGCCGAACTCATTAAGCAACGCGCACTCAGCATTGCAATGGTTATACAAATTCATTTGTTTAAGTAAAGAAGTCTGCAAGGGATTGTTAACATGTGTATACGTTCCCTTCTTAGCAGACAGAAATCAGGCGTGGTCAGTATTTTTGTGCTGTAGGCACAAAATCCCGCTAACACAAGCGATCCCGTGACTTACCGCATGCCGTAGGTATGCGACGCTCCCCTTTCAGGAGAGGGGTGGAAAACAGTTATCTCTGCGGGACTGACTGTCAGACGGTGAAAATGTATCTTACTTATAGACAGAAAGTGGAAGCGTGCCGTATTTTTGTGCTGTAGGCACAAAATCCCGGTATCAGGCACCTACACAAGGGCACAGCGTGCCGTAGGTACGCGACGCTCTTGCTCCGGGAGAGGGGAAGCAGATATATGATTCCTGCGGAATGTGTTTTTTACAAGGGCAAAATCTGTGGCCTTTAACCGCTTCCTTGCCCCGTTTGAATCGGGCTTCTTTACAATTCTGGACATAAAAAAAGCATGGCTGTTAAGCCATGCTTTTTGTTTTGATGATTAGAAATTATTTAGCCGGGGGCAGTAATACCTCGTCGATTACGTGGATGATGCCGTTGGAAGTTGGAATGGAGGCAACAATGGTGGCTTTGTCGTTTAACATAATTTTGCCGTCTTTTTTGCTGATTTTAATGTTGTCGCCGTTTACTTGTCCGATGATTTGTCCGTCGTTCAGATTTTCGGCTTTATAAACCGCTACGGCCACATGGTACTCCAGGATGTTTACCAGTGCTTCCTTGCTTTCGGGCTTCAGCAGGTTGTCTACCGTGCCGGCAGGCAGTTTGTCGAAGGCTGCGTTAACCGGTGCAAAAACCGTAAACGGCCCTGCATTGCTCAAAACGTCTACCAGATCACCGGCTTTAACGGCTGCCACAAGTGTTGAGTGGTCTGCGCTGCCGCTGGCTGCCTGTACGATGTTTTTGGCAGATTCATCGTCCTGTACGGCAGATTGTCCGCCCCCGGCTGCCTGCTCTGTAGCGTCTGTCTGGGCAGTGCTGGTTTCCTGTGCGCCGCCTGATGAGCATGCTGCCGCGAAAAGGAGGCTCATGCCAAATAAAGTGTTGATTGCTTTTTTCATAATGATGACTAATATGATTCGAAATTATGCAGGTTTATGGTGTAATCTTATGACCAGAATCACTATAATCGGGAAAACTGATATAAATAGGATAAAAAAGTCCGAAATAAATTATTTCGCTTTACCTTTGCCGGGGATTTCAGATAAAACCATGGTTTTTCAGATCCTTAATAACAATACATCTGTATGTCAGAATTAAATTTCAGGGCTCAGAACAGCCACAATTTTCACATTCCCGTTATGGGACTCGCTTACACAATAGACACGCCTTTAAAAGTAGCCCGCTTCGGTATTTCATCGGTGGTTTCGGTCATGGAAGACCAGCTTATTGAAGACATGAGGGCTTTTCACAGCAAAGCAAACGGTCTGCCGTATACCCGGATTGAAGGCGATTTTGCCGAAGCGCGGTCAGAACGCATTACCGCCTATCTGAATTTATTGCACGATCTGGTGCAACGTCAAATGCAGATTTTAAAGTGTGGAAGTTTCGATTCGCCCGGCGATTTGCAGACGTATTTTGATATGCTGCCGCCCGATTCGGCATTAAAGCAAGCCTATACCAGCATGCAGAACTGTACAGATGCGTCGGAGAAAATTGCCATTCAGGAATGCCTGCGTCAGATGCTTATACCGGGTGATATAGACATCAACATTATGACCAAACTGGATAAGATTAATTTTCTGAAAGACGGTACCGAGCTGGGGCCTGAGTATGCCGATGCCATGGCAGCGCTCAGAGGCTTTGCCAAAAGCAGACTGTCATCTTCAGTGGTATTTTCAGCCGGGCTTAATCCGAGACTCTATTCCTATTGTGAACAGTTTTCCGATTTTTTCCCGGATGATAAAGGGGTTCTGAAAAAGCGCGTTATTCTCAAAGTCAGCGATTACCGTTCGGCCAGAATTCAGGGTCTGTTTTTTGCCAAAAAAGGCATCTGGGTATCTGAATTCAGGGTTGAATCCGGACTCAATTGCGGAGGTCATGCCTTTGCAACAGAAGGGCTTTTAATGGGACCTATACTGGATGAATTTAGACAGAAGCAAAATGAATTGCGCACGGAACTTTACAACGTTTGCAGTGCCGCATTGAGTGCTTCCGGAAAAGCGGTTTTTAAATCCATGCCACTGCTCAGAATTACGGCTCAGGGCGGTGTCGGAACAGCAGGCGAGAACCGTTTTCTGATGGCCCATTACGGGCTGTCATCGGTCGGCTGGGGCAGCCCCTTCCTGCTGGTGCCCGAGGCCACAAGTGTCGATGAAGATACGCTGAACACACTGATCAATGCCAAACCTTCCGATTATTACCTCAGCAATGCTTCGCCACTGGGTGTGCCGTTTAACAACCTGCGCAACAGCAGTTCTGAAGCCCAGCGCCTGCAGCGCATCGAAAAAGGCCGTCCCGGCAGTCCCTGTTACAAAAAGTACCTCGCCTTTGATACTGAGTTTACCGATAAGCCGATATGCACTGCCTCAAGACAATACCAGCAGCTTAAGATTGCACAGATCAATCTGGAATGCGCAGATCCTGAAGAACGCGCCGACAAAATCCGGGTGCTTGAAGAACGCGATTGTTTGTGTGAAGGTCTTGGTGTTCCTGCACTGCTTAAAAACGGCATTGAACCACCGCATAAGTTAAAAGCGGTCGTCATTTGTCCGGGGCCTAATCTCGCTTATTTCAGCGGCGTATTCAGTCTGAAACAAATGACCGATCATATTTACGGACAAACCTCTCTGCTCAATCAGGTGCCAAGACCGCATGTATTCGTAAATGAATTGGTTCTGTACATCCGTTACCTTGAAAAACAACTGGAAATGTCCAAAGACAAACTCAATACAAAACTGGCGAAAAATTACATCGGATTTAAAGACAATCTGAAGCAGGGGATGGCATATTACAATGGAATTGTTCAGCAGATTAAAGCAGCTGATTTTGCGGCCGGAAACCGGTTTACAGAAGAACTGCAAATGGCCGGAAAGCTTCTGAATGGTCTCGAACAACGGTTTTCAAATGTCTTTTCGGTGGCATGAATTGAACAGAGATTTTGATATGGATATAGAAAAGCAAGCCGAAATGAAGGCGCATATCACGGCGCTTAAAGCTGAGAAGAAGGCGCTTATTCTGGCGCACTATTACCAGGTGCCCGAGATTCAGGATCTGGCCGATTATGTAGGCGACAGTCTGGGACTCGCTATAAAGGCAGCGGAAACAGATGCAGAGATGATTGTTTTTGCAGGCGTTCATTTTATGGCCGAAACCGCAAAAATTCTGAATCCCGGAAAACGGGTTGTTTTGCCCGATCTGAATGCAGGCTGTTCGCTGGCAGAATCCTGTTCTGCCGCAGATTTCAGCACATTCAGAGCGCAACATCCGGATCATATCGCGATTACATACATAAATTGTTCGGCAGAAGTGAAAGCCTGCAGCGACATCATCTGTACATCTTCTAATGCATTGCAGATAATCGAATCGTTTCCCTCAGAGCAGCCACTTATTTTTGCACCCGACCGCAACCTGGGCCGCTGGCTTATGCAAAAAACGGGCAGAGATCTTTTGCTCTGGGATGGCGCATGTTCTGTGCATGAAGCATTTTCACTGGAAAAACTATCAGCGTTAAAATTGATGCATCCTGAGGCTGCAGTGCTTGCACATCCCGAATCGCAGCTGCCGCTGATTGCCATTGCCGATTTTGTGGGCTCAACCGCAGCTATGCTGAAGTTTGCAGAAACAGATAAGCGAAAGATTTTCATCATCGCCACTGAAGCCGGAATCCTGCATAAAATGTCTTCCCGCGTGCCCGGCAAAACGCTGATTGCGGCACCTGCATACAGCGATAATGCCTGCGCCTGCAGCGAGTGCCCTTATATGAAAATGAACACCCTTGAAAAATTGTATATGGCTATCCTGAATGGAGAACCCGAAATTACACTCAGAGAAGACCTGCGCATTAAAGCGTTGAAGCCGTTGCAGCGAATGCTTGAGTTTACAGACTGAAATGATGCGCACAGATGTTCTTGTGGTTGGTTCCGGTATTGCAGGTCTGGCATTTGCCATCCGTCTGGCAGAAACATTGCCGGGCATAGACATCGCTGTTATTGCCAAATCGGAAGTCTGCAACACAGCGCTTGCGCAAGGCGGCATTGCCGTAGTTACCGACCTGGAGAACGATTCCTTCGCCCGGCACCAACAAGACACAATGGATGCCGGTGGCGGTTTCTCAGATCCGGATGTTGTGCGCATGGTGGTGCAGGAGGCTCCTGAAAGACTGCAGGAACTGTTGCGATGGGGGGTGGTTTTTGACAGGGATGCAGATGGTGCATACAATCTGCACAAAGAAGGCGGTCACAGCGCCAGAAGAATATTACACAAACTTGATTGTACGGGGAAAGAAATTGAAGAAAAATTGTTGCAGCGCCTTTCCGCGTTCAAACATGTCCGCCTACACCGGCATTTGCTTGCAGTCGACTTGCTGAGCTTACATACAGATGCACAAGATTCATGCAGAAGCGTATTCAGCGGAATGCGCGTTTATGATCCGGAGCGCAATTGCTCATGGCCGTTTTTTGCCCGCTTTTGCCTGATTGCCAGTGGTGGCTGTGCAGCTCTGTATTCAAACAGTACCAATCCGCCTGAAGCCACGGGCGATGGGGTGGCAATAGCGCTCAGAGCAGGCATACCGCTTAGAGATATGCGCTTTATGCAATTTCATCCGACGGCCCTTCAAGTACCCGGAAAACAAGAAGGCCTCTTTCTGATCACCGAGGCACTGAGGGGTTTTGGGGCACATATGGTTAATGCAGAAGGCAAACGGTTTTTGTTCAAAAGCGATATGCGTGGTGAACTGGCTACACGCGACGTGGTAACTGCAGCCATACGCAGTGAACTTAAACTCAGTGTTGGAAAACAGGTGTATCTGGACTGCCGGCATCTGGATGCCGCATTGCTCAGACAACAATTTCCATCTGTTTGTACAGCGCTTGACCAGCTTAAAATTGATCTTAGCCGTGATTTGATACCGGTGGTGCCGGCGGCCCATTATCAGTGCGGCGGCATTGTCAGCGGCCTGAAAGGAGAAACGGCCATGCGTCATCTGTATGCTGCCGGAGAATGCGCTTATACCGGCTTGCACGGCCGCAACCGTCTGGCATCAAATTCTTTGCTTGAAGCACTCGTTTTTGCGAACCGAGCGGCCACAGATGTTTTGGAACGCATCGGGGATGCCGGTTTAAGCACGGTATCATTTGCTGAAACGAGGTCGCACAATCCGCCGGACATGGAGATACTTTATCTGTTGAAGGATTTGGCGTCTCAGCTCAGGCAATGGGTGGACCTTGCAGGGGTTCCCTGTCAGGAATCACCATCTTTAAATTTTGAAATTCCGGATCGGATTGCGGCAATAACAGCGGAGCTGCTGAACGCTGGTTTTCTTTCCCGCGAAATTTTACAGATGCGGAATATGACAGCAGTGGCCAGGGCCATTGCATCCGATGTTCAGAAACATGAGCAAAATCATGTTGATCTGGCGTCGGTTTAGAATATTGATATAGAGCGGTTTAGGTAGATTGTATTGGTCGGGTTGGCTCATGCTGCTATGGATTAGTGTTTAAATAGGATCAAAATATCCGAGATATAGAATTTTATTTTACATTTGCTCAAAAAATACACCGATATGACGCAAACCGCAGCCGCACATAAAGAACGCACACTGGCAGAACCTTTCAGAATTAAAATGGTTGAACCCCTTAAAATGACCAGCGAAGCATACAGGCAGTCTAAGCTGAAAGCCGCCGGCTATAATCCGTTTTTACTTCAGGCCGAAGATGTGTACATCGATTTGCTGACCGATAGTGGTACAGGAGCTATGAGCGACCGGCAATGGGCAGGCATGATGCTGGGAGACGAGAGTTATGCCGGCGCAAAGAGCTGGAATAAGCTGGAAGCGGTGGTTAAGGAATTGTGTGGCATGCCCTACATTTTACCGACGCATCAGGGCAGGGCTGCAGAGCGCATATTGTACGGCATACTGGGTGGAAAGGGTAAAGTTTTTATCAGCAATACACACTTTGACACCACCAGGGCCAACATCGAATTTACAGGAGCAAGTGCCATCGATATTCCCGAGGTATACCCGACCGGAACAGATGAGGATATGCCCTTCAGAGGTAACATCGATACCGGCAGTCTGCTTGGGCTGATCAGCAAATATAAGCCTGAAAACATAGCGGCAGTGGTGATGACGGTTACAAACAATTCTTCGGGCGGTCAACCGGTCAGTATGGCCAATGTAAAAGCTGTGCGTGCAATATGCGACGAACACGGCATTATGCTGGTTATAGACGGATGCCGGATTGCGGAGAACAGTTATTTTGTGAAGCACAAAGAACCCGGATTTGCGCTGCACAGCTGCAAAGCCATTGCGCAGGAAATGCTGCGTCTGGGCGATGCGTTTATTATGAGTGCGAAGAAGGACGGCATGGTGAATATGGGTGGTTTGCTTACAGTGAAAGACGAAGCCTTGAGTCTTAAGTGCATCAATATGCTGATCATTTCAGAGGGGTTCACAACCTACGGTGGTTTGTCGGGCAGAGATATGGAAGCGCTTGCCGTCGGACTTGAAGAGGTGTTTGATGAAGGCTATCTGCATTACCGCATTCGCAGTACCGGTTTTCTGGGCGAAGGCCTGAAAGCGAAAGGTGTGCCGGTGGTCTGGCCAATTGGCGGTCACGCTGTATACATTGATGCCGGGAAACTGTTCCCCGACATACCCACAGATCAGTATCCCGGCCAGGTGCTGGTATGCGAACTGTACACAAAAGGGGGTATACGCTCGGTAGAAGTGGGCAGCGTTATGTTTGGCAAATACGATGCTGCAGGCAGGCTTATACCGGCCCGGCAGGAGCTGGTGCGACTCGCCATTCCAAGACGTGTTTATACCCAGAGTCACATAGAATATGTGCTGGATGTATTTGATGATATTCTGGCTGACCGCGAACGCTGCAGCGGGTATAAAATTACGTGGGAGCCTCCTTTTTTAAGGCATTTCACGGCGCGCTTTGAGCAACTATGAAACCCAGACCGCTCACGGTATTTGCTTTTATGTGTCTGCTTTTCGCAGGCTATTCGGCTTCCATTTATCTGACGGATGAGCAAGCAGGCGGAAAGGGGTTTACTGCAAGTCAGGCTGCAGACGGGAAGCTGGTATGGCAAAAATACAATTGCCAGAGCTGTCATCAGTTGTACGGACTGGGCGGATATCTGGGGCCCGACCTGAGCCATGTTTATGCGCGTTTTAAAGGCAAGGGGTCAGTTCTGGACGCCTTGCTGGCCTCCGGAAACCAACGTATGCCGGTATACAGGCTGAATGCTTCAGAATCAGAAGCACTGCTGATGTTTTTTCGCGCAATGGATGCCTCCGGGAAAGCCGATCCCAGATCGTTTTCTGCCGGTATAAATGGGACTATTTACCATGAGCGCTGAACGTAATTCCATCCAAAGGCTGTTTATGCTCAGTGCATTGATTATGCTGCTGGCAGGTCTCTTGTTTGGCCTTTTGTCGGCCATGGAATATGTTTTTCCGGCGTGGCTGAGGCCCTTTGCAGGTTTCGAAAAATTAAGACCCATGCATGTTTCCGCTGTGCTTTTCTGGATACTTTTGGGCGCTACAGCTTGTGTATACGGCGGACTTGAAAAGCTGCTGCCAGCTTCAGTTTCGCAGCGCGTCATGCGCTGGCAGTGGGCACTGTGGTTGCTGGCGATTGCCGGTGTTTTATATAGCTATGCCGGCGGTCGTTTTGGGGGCAGAGAATACTGGGAGTTTGATCCTGTGTGGGCCTTGCCGATTGGCTTGTCCTGGCTGCTGTTTCTCTTCAATTTTTTTAAAGCGGTCCGCAAGCTCAGCATATGGCCGGTTTACATCTGGATGTGGATGACCGGTATCGTGTTTTTTATATTCACCTTTATCGAAAATTACCTCTGGGTGTTTCCGTTTTTCAGAGAACGCATGATTACCGATATGACCATTCAGTGGAAAGCAAATGGTTCTTTGGTCGGCGCCTGGAATCAGTTGCTGTACGGCACCGCGTTTTTTCTGATGGAGCGCATCGGAAACGGGCCAAAAACCGGCCGCAGCAGAATGGCATTTGCAATGTATTTTCTGGGCTTGTTTAATCTGATGTTCAACTGGGGACACCACATTTATACTTTGCCCACAGCGCCATACATCCGGCACATTGCGTATGCCGTCAGCATGACCGAATGGATTTTCTTCATCCGCATTTTATATCAGTGGCGAAAGCAGGTAAGCGAAGCAAAACGCCTTTATCATTATTATCCTTACCGCTTTCTGATGGCGGCAGATTTCTGGGTCTTTGTAAACATGGGTCAGGCCATTCTGATGTCGGTGCCTGCACTGAATCTATACACCCATGGTACCCATGTAACCGTAGCCCACGCCATGGGAACCACCATCGGCATCAACAGCATGATACTGCTGGCAGCGGCTTTTGAATTCTTGCCTGAGGGCAGGCGTTTCGGGAAAGGCAGTAGATTGCTCAACCCGGCCTTCTGGTCTGCACAGATCAGTTTGTTTTTTTTCTGGCTCACGCTGAATGCAGCAGGTCTTTATAAAGGATTCTGGCAGATGAAGACCACGCGTGGTTCTTATGCAGCGTTAATGTCGGATATGAGTCCGTTTTTTATTGTGCTGCTTATCAGCGGTTTTTTTCTGATGTGTTCACTTGCCGCAATCGCCATAGTGCTTTTGCGCACGTGGTTCTCGAATTTTAGAGTAAATGCGGATGCCGGAAGCACAGATAAATAGCCGGCCGCATTATGAGGCTGCGAATACACCTGAACTTGTTTTTTCTGTTTTTGAAACAAATCGGATAAAAATATCCGAAATAATTTCTCATAACCGTTTATTTGATTTAAATTTGTATAATGTTTTCAAAAGCGTGCGAATATTCCATCCGGGCTGCCATTTATATCGCCTCCAGATCTATGGAGGAAAAAAGGGCAAATCTGAAAGAAATCGCCCAGGCCATTGACTCGCCTGAAGCTTTTACGGCTAAGCTTCTGCAGCAGCTGGTAAGAAGTGGTATTATTGATTCGGTAAAAGGTGCCCAGGGCGGTTTTGAAATTCCGCGCAAGCGGCTCTCTAAAACCAGTCTTTGCGACATTGTAAGGGCGGTAGACGGAGATGCATTGTTTACCATGTGCGGCATAGGACTGAGCGAATGCTCTGAAAAGAACCCCTGCCCGATACACCATAAGTTTAAAACGGTCAGAAAAGACCTGATCAAGATGCTGGACAACACAGATCTGGCCGAATTGGGAAAAGGAATTGACAGCGGCAAAACCGCTTTGCGCATATAGAAGTCCTGCAGCTGTATAGTCTGCAGATGTTTTTGGAAAATAAAATTTAAACCCATACAGCCATGAAACGCTTTAACGCAACTGGCCTTTTTCTGATTCTGCTGCTGGCCTTTTCCTGTAAAAAGGAAGTCGTTCCGGCGAACGAAACCGGTTCAGACATTGCCATCAGCATGAATTACACGTCAGATGGAAACCAGCTTATTTTTGACACCCTCTTATACCGAAATGCGGCGGGTGAAGACTACCGTGTGAACCGCCTGGAATTTTACATTTCGAATGTGGTATTATATGGCAATTCCGGAAATGTCACATTTAACGATGTATACTATCTGAATGCGGACGATGCGCGTTTTAAAGGATTCACACTGCGCAATGTACCAAAAGGCGATTACAACGGCATCGGTTTTCTGTTCGGACTGGACAGCGTGCGCAATGTGCCTGGCGGATTGTCGCCCAGCATCGAGAACAATGCCATGTTCTGGCCTGTGCAAATGGGCGGAGGGTATCACTTTATGAAGTTTGAAGGGCATTTCAGAGATAGCGGCGGAATGTCGGGTTTTGCCATACACCTGGGAAGGAATGGCAATACGGTTACCGAAACCCTGCCGCTCAGCTTTGCAGTGAATGCACAAACACACATGATGCAGCTCAGCATGGACGTCAATGAATGGATGGAAAATCCCTACACGTATAGCTTTATAAGGGATGGCAAATACACCATGTCATCTGATCCGCTGATGAAGAAGATTGCCGGCAATGGTGGGGATGTTTTTACCTGTAACTGGATGCCATGAAACGCACAAGCATAAAACTGTGGATTTCTGCGCTGCTGCTCATCACCACGAGCCTGTTTTACAGCGCATGCCGAAAAGATGCAGACAATGGCAATCAGGATACAGACGCTTATGTTTTACAGGTGCCTCCCGGGTTTCCGCAAGCACTGCTGTCGGCCGAGAATCCGCTGAGCAGAGCGGGAATTGCGCTCGGTAGACGTTTGTATTACGATACTCTGCTTTCTGTTGGTGGTCCGCTGGAAGGGCAGGCCTGCGCATCCTGTCATTTTCAGAACAAAGGATTTACCAGAACGGATATGCCGGTGCTGGCCCATGTTAATCTGGCCTGGAACCGCAATTTTTTATGGAAGGGTGAAATCACGGGTTCTCTCGAAGAGATCATGGTGTTTGAAGTGAATGACTTTTTTCAGTCCGATCTGAGCGGATTGAATAATGATCCGTTATACCCCGGTTTGTATGCTTCTGCGTTCGGCGATCAGATCATAACGCCGAAAAGAACGGCTTATGCGCTGGCTCAGTTTGCGCGCACACTGATTTCCGGCAATTCGCCTTACGACCGTTATCTGCAAGGTAAGGCAAGTCTGCCAGCTGCGGCGCTCAGGGGTGCCGACCTGTTTTATTCCGAAAAAGGAGACTGTTTTCACTGCCACGGCAATGCCCTGTTTACCGACAATGCATTTCACAACATCGGTCTGCGCAACCGCTCATCTGCCGATATGGGCCGCTACCTGGTTACAGGTGCGGCTTCCGATGTCGGGAAGTTTAAAACACCCACATTGCGCAATACCGCACTTAAACAGGTGTACATGCACGACGGCCGGTTTAAATCGCTCTACGAAGTGGTGAACCATTATAATCTGGGCGTTCAGCATTCGGAATATCTGGATCCGATTCTGGATAAACCCCCGTTGAATTTAAGCCCGGACGAAATCAACGATCTTGTCGCATTTCTGGAAACACTTACCGACACCACCTTTCTGAGCGATCCAGCCTTTTCCAAACCATAGGGTTATGCAAAGCAGCAGCCCGGAATCATATTCAAAAACCATTCATACATGAGACCACTTTCGGTGTACAGCAAGTATGCCTATTACCTGAAGCGTTTCGGAACGACGTCCAAACTGCAGAACATGTTGTTGAACCGCTATGAACTTTCAAAGCGTAAAACCACGCTGAAAAGCCGTCCGTTTAAAATCACCATTGATCCCGGCAACTTCTGCAATCTGCGTTGTCCGGGCTGCCATACGGGCATAAAACATCCGGAAATGATTACACCTTCATTTCTGGGCTTGAGCGATTATCAGACGATTTTCAATCAGTTTCGAAGTCATGCCCTCAGTGTTGCCCTATACAACTGGGGCGAACCCTTTCTTAACAAACAGATTTTCGATATGATTGCCTACACCTCTGAAAACAGAGTGGGGTCAACCATACATTCCAATTTCAATCTGTTCAATGAACGGATGGCAGAAGATGCCGTTAAATCGGGTCTTACCCACATCTATTTGTCGATAGACGGTTCCACACAGGAGGCCTATGCCCGTTACCGCGTAAAAGGCGAACTGGATAAGGTGCTTAAAAATCTGGAAATATTGCTTGAAACCAAAAAAAGAATGGGGAGTAAATATCCGCTGGTAACCTGGAAGTTTCTGCAGTTTGACCACAACATACACGAAACGGAAATGGCGGCTGACCGGGCGAAGGCTATGGGCGTTGATGCGTTCGAGTCGTTTAAAGCCTACCCCAAACTGATGGACATTTATGAAGAGGCCGCCGATTACCGCAAAGACCCTTCAAAATTCGATCTGAACGGCAAAGTATGCAGTGGTTTATGGTCGGGCATTTATGTCAATTCAGACGGATCGGTCTTACCCTGCTCACTGGCTTACCGCCAAAACGAGTCGTTCGGCAATCTTTTGCACGAGTCGCTGGACGCCGTCTGGAACAATGCAAAGTACCGCGGTGCACGGCAAATGTTCTCTGCTGATTTTGATGCGTCTGAAGTGCCTTTGCCCTGTAAGGCCTGTAAATATTTTGTGAACAGACAATGTGTCCGCCCTATTTAAATTGTATTCTACGCATGGAAACGCCGATCAGAATGGCTGAAGTCAGCATCCATAAAGCAACAGCAAACAATGCCTCATTGGCAAACGGAATCATAGTGTAGCTGAAAGAGGCAATGCCCTGCACCGCCAGAATCATTTCATTCAGAAATATACCGGCAACAAACAAGAGCAAAGCACTTCGGTTCAGTAAGGTGCTGTTCCGCTGTAAAAACACGTGGGTATGCAAGAGCAGGAAAAGCGAAAACACAGCCAGCAGCACCAGGTGCAGGTAGGCAATAACAATGGGCCTGAAACCAAAAGCCAGCTGACTGACAGAGGGTACACATGAGGCCAGTTGCAACATGTATTTTATGCTGACGGAGATAGCCAGTAATACAAACAGCAGGCGCCCTTGGACCGGAATGTCCGATTTAAGTGTTTTAATCATCCGGTAAATTGCGCGCAGCAAACCTGCCCAGCCCATTGTTTGCGACAGCGCCGCAATTACCACCAGGGCAAACAGCCACAGAGGCAAATCAAGCCATAGAACAGAGAGCAGATATGCCGGAATGCAAGACCAGGCCAGCAGCCTGAAAATGGATCTGCCCGGATTAAACTCAGGATTCAGTTTGTGCAACTGAGCAATTAATATGCCGGCGCAGGCAAAAAAGAACCAACCGTTGTATTGAAAGTGCAGATAGAAATAAACCGATCCCAGGTAGATTTTTTGCTGAATCTGATGGTTCACCATCATGTAGGCCAGCATATAGGTGCCCAGGCTGGAAATGATGTTAAACAGCAAAGCAGCCCGGAACCAGGGCAGGGCAGGGTTGCTGCTGTTTATCTGTTTCAGGTCGCGCAGATACAGAAAGGCAAAAGTATAGGAAATTAATATGGAAGCCTGTGAAAAACCAATTGAAAAGGCTCCGTAACCCTGTATGACAAATGCGATCAGCATGCCCCATGCCGTCAGCGTATTGGCGATCAGAATCTTGCGGTAATTGGCAGATATTTCTACACTGCTTTGTTCTTGAATGAAACGCACCATCAGCACCAGTATGGTCTGAGTGATCCAGGCGGCAAATGCAAAATGAGAATGCCCGTGTTGGAGGAACTTTTGTTCGAAGTGCGGAAACTCGAAACCGATTTTGTAGCGCATTAGGGTGCCCAACAGCGCAACCACTATCAGGTTTAAAATGGATAAACTCAGCCAGAATTTAATGTTCAGTGGTTTTTGCATCTCAATAGTATAATTTATGTTCGCGTATTTCTACCAGTTTTTCGTCACACATTTTATGCAGGGTTCTGATCACCGTTTCTACCCTCAGACCTGTAAAGTTGGCAATTTCCTGACGGGTAAACGGAATGAGCAGTTGTGCATTTTCAGCTTTCATTTTTTTCTTGTAACTTTTCAGAAAACCCAGAATGCGGGTCTGTGGCGAATTGCTCATCACTTCGCGAAAGGTAATGGACTTGTTGTAAATTCGGGTGGCTAAAACACTGGTAAACCGGAAGTGCAGATCGGGATACTCGTGCAGAATGCGCATAAAACTGTCACGGGGCACCAGCATAATCAAAGATTCGCAGAGTGCGGAAGCCGTTGCCGGATATTCTTCTTCAATTATCAAGGGAGGTTCTCCAAAACTCTGACCTGCAGTAAACATGCCCTGAGTAAATTCTTTGCCCGCATTGTCGTTGATGTTGAAAAGCTTTACAGACCCTTCAATTACCTGATGGTAGTAGCGGGCTTTGTCGCCTTCCATAAAGATAAATTCATCCTTGCGGAATTTTTTCAGTTTACCGCCCCAGGCGAGCAAAATGTCTTTATCGATGTTCATGTTGAATGTTTTCTTTTGTTTAGTCGCACAGAAATGCTTTTCCGTCGCTGAAGACCGTGCTCAGATCGGATATTTTTTTGGTGGCGTAAAGTTTTTCCAGAAAATCCCGGGCCACCTGGTATTCAAAATGAATGGGACAGGGGTGGGTTTTAGAACATTTTTTAAGGCCCAGACCACAGGTGTTAAAGAGGTTCTTTCCGTCTATGGCTTCAGCCACATTCAGCAGCGGCTGTCCATATTGTTTTTTGCTCAGGTAAAAACCGCCCGATGGCCCTTTCAGACTCATGATAACATTTTGCTTAACCAGGGTTTGCAAGAGCTTTGCCACCGTGTGCTCGTTCTCGCCGACTTCCAGGGCAATTTCGCGTATGTTGGCTTTAGTTTCGCGCTCATATTTTGAAGCCAGATATATAACCGCTTTAATGGCCGCTTTCCCGGTATTGCTTAGTATCATTTAATGACGGAGTGTTTTTGTTTTGCTTGTTTAATAGAAATTCAGACGGATCAATAGGCCCAAACCGTATTTGTCAAATATATTTGTCAAAGGATATTTAATTTAACAAATAAATGAAATTACAGGCGAATAAGCAAATTTTGATTTGACAAACGTTTGATAATGAACGTTTATTTGTGCAGATAGGATGGGGAAATATCAACCGGTGCACTGTGTTCAGAAGCTTAATATCATTGATTTTTCAAGTGTAATTGCCCTTGGAAAAAGAATGTTGTTTTCCAGATGGATGTGCACGTGCAGGTCTGCTTCGAATGCCTGCAGCAATTCAAACAAGAGCCGGTAACTGTTGCAGGCATCCGCCGGCAGATTGTAATCCGCGCTCAGGCTTTTTATTTCTGCGAGCAGTTCGCCGGCCGATTCGTGTTCCATTTCCATCATGTTGATGGGGCGTTCTACCGTGTCGAAGCCCGGAATTTCCGGTTTGCGCCCTTCTGCCTTGCAGATTACCAATCTGTTTATGTACGGAAACAGCACCCGTTCTTCTTTTTGCAGGTGGGCACTCAGTTCTTCAGAGAGCAGATGCATCAGATGGCGGATCTGAATCAGTTCGGGATGGAATTCGGCATGCGCCCGTTCCACCTTTAATGCCAGTTCTGTAATGAGCGGCAATTGTTTTGTTACATAGGCATGGTGTTTTTCGACGATGTGTTTTATCAGGTCTTCTGTTGTCAAATCCTGATACTGCAGGCTTGCAACGTCGGACGATTCCGGGCCGGCTTCCAGTTCTGTGCGCAAAAGCGCAGCATTTATCCCCTTTTCCTTACAGACCTGGTCTATGGTTTTTTTGCCCCCGCAACAGAAGTCGATGCCAAATTTTTTAAACACCTCTGCTTTTCTGAAATCGGCAGCTGTAATTTCACCAATGGTTTCGCCTTCAGCAACTGTTCCGCGCCGGCGTATTTCCACAAACCAGATTTCAGGGCCATTTTCCAGGTAAGTCCATTCAAACACATTGCCGCGTTCGGCCAGCAATTGATAGTAGAGTGGTTTTGGGTCGTGGTCGTTGCGGATCGTTAAGGCCTCGCCCGGATGCAGTGCGTCAAACTGTTCAAAAATGGCGGGGTGCTTGCGTTTCGGTTCCAGCAGGGTAACGTCCAGGATATTGCTTGCGATTATGGTCATACGTATTGCTTATTTGTTGGGGCAAAGGTAATTTAAGACTTTTAAATAAAGCAAAGAAGTACTTGAATACTTGTATAAACTGATGCAGATCATGTTTTGATGCAATGGGTTGGGTGATAGGTTGGTTTTGAAGGCTACCTGTGGTGAACAGGTAAGCATCAAAACGCACATCTGGTTGATGTAAAAAAGTGTTCTGGACTTATTTGAGCTTATCACATTTATATGACTTTGGACTATTTGCATACCTGCAGGCGGTATTGTGAAAATATAAGCAAAAATGTTTATATTTGCAATGTGAATCCGCTTTTCGAAAAATATAAAGGCATACATCCCGGTAAAATTCTCGAGCGGGAGTTGAAAAAACGCTCTGTCAGAAAGCGGCCATTTGCCCTTTCCCTGCATGAGCATCCCCAGACGTTTAACGCCATAACCAAGGGTAAAAGAGGAATCTCTACCGCACTGGCGCTTAAGATCGAAAAGGCCCTGCAACTGGAAGAGGGGACTTTTGTATTCCTGCAAGCATATTACGATATTCAGAAAATCAAGGAAAAGGAAAAACAAATTACGCCAGACCTGTCTGTACTCCGAAAGTCTTTGTTCTGGGATACCGATATCAATCTTATGGACTGGCATCAACAATATCTTGCCATTATTCAAAGGGTTTTTGAACGCGGGAATGAAATTGAAAAAGACCTGATTACCCGCTTCTACGGGCCTGAAAAAGTAAAAACGGCATTGTCTGAATCAAATAAGAGAATTGCCTACACAATCCATCAGATGGACTAGGATTTGCTGTCTATGCTCCGTTATAATACAATAAGCGAACCCTTGAAGACGGCACTGCAGACTATAATTTTGGCGCCTGTATTTAATGCATTCAGATTGGTTGGCGGCACGGCATTAAGCCTTCAGAAAGGCCATAGGGTGTCGGTTGATATTGATTTGTTCAGTGATGTTTCTTACGGAAGCATAGATTTTAAAGCAATAGACCGGTTTATAGAAAAGACATTTCCATACAGTGCGCATTTTTCTGATTTAGACCCGGCAATCGGAAAGTCATACAGCATCGGAAAAAACAGAAATGAAGTTGTTAAACTGGATGTATTTTATACCGACAAATTTATACAGCCTCCATTAATTGAAGATGGCATTCGCATGGCGACACCTGAGGAGATTATTGCAATGAAAATGGATGTGGTGCAGCGCGGTGGACGTAAAAAGGATTTTTGGGACTTACATCTGTTGTTGAATTGGTTTGATGTAAATGCTATGCTGTTGCTGCATGAAAAAAGATACCCTTACACACATGACAAAAGGGTTATTCTGAAAAACCTTACCGATTTTACATTTGCTGAAAACGATTTTAATCCGATTTGTTTGCTGGGCAAGCATTGGGTATTTATAAAAGAAGATATCATTGAAGCCGTTGAAATATATATCCAGTCAACTCCAGATGAGCAGCAGAAATAAGACCGATTTTAAATAAATATAAAAGCGTATCTTTACATGAGCGCTGTTTTTTTATTGCGTTCGTTTCCACGCTCACTTTGTCCGTTTTGACAATTAACGAAATTTTGTACTTGCTGGAGTAGTTTTCAGAGTGAACTTTAAATTATTCCGGAATCTAAAATATACGCACTAATATTGAACTAAATATATTTTTCCTTTCAGATCTGCCGAATTAAAACAAAAACATTGAATTGCATGCATCCATTTGGCCGGAGCTTCCATGACATACCATGCAGGCTGTTCAATGAAAATATTTGAACGAAATGTGTAGCAGGCAATACTAAACAATGTCTTTATGAAATCAATAAAAGTGCGAAAGGAGAAGGTGTCAGGTTTATATAAAAAAACAATTCAATTATGCGGATTCAAATTTTGCCCCCAAATCACTATTAAATGATAAAACATGTCACCAGATCAACCGGTAAATTGTTGCGAATAACGTTTAACAAGTGGAATAATAAAGACCCCTTCAGGCAAAGTGCAGTCATTGCCTACTATGCCATTTTCAGTATTCCCGGATTGCTGGTCCTGATCATCAGCATCACCGGATATTTTTACGGAAGCGACGTTGCCAGTCAGCATATTCTGACACAGGTGTCAAACACCATGGGTGCTGATACTGCGGCTCAGATAGGAGAGATGCTGAAAACAGTCGGAAGATCACAAACCACCATCTGGGCCTCACTCTTCGGAATTATGGTCTTGCTTGTCGGCGCCACGGGCGTATTTGTTGAACTTCAGAAAACTTTAAATGAAATATGGCAGGTAAAAGTGGTCATTAAAAGGGGGATCTGGCCCATTCTTAAGGCCCGGCTGTTTTCCTTCGGTTTAATTCTTGCCATCGCATTTCTGCTGCTCATTTCCCTGGTGGTTTCGAGCCTTCTGGCAGCCATGAGCAACTGGATTCAGGTCGATACATCAACTTTTATGACGGTCGTTTTCAATGTCCTGAATTTTATTCTGTCTTTAATCGTCGTATCGGTTTTGTTTGCCCTGATGTTCAAAATTTTGCCTGACGCAAGAGTCAAGTGGAAACATGTATGGATAGGGGCCCTGCTTACAGGCATCTTATTTACATTGGGAAAAACAGCGCTGGCATTATACTTTGGAAAAGTAAATCCGGCTTCCGGCTATGGCGCAGCAGGTTCGGTCATACTGATTTTGTTGTGGGTGTCTTATTCCTCCATGATACTCTTTTTCGGCGCGGAATTTACAGCTGCGTATGCAAAAATGTATTCAGGCAAAGTGCGTCCAACAGCAATTGCCAAAGCCGTTGAATCACCGGCACCCGATAAAAGCACAGAATAAGCGACGCTGCGCGATATGCTTTATTCCCATACGTAATGGGTGTGAATGTGAGCGTGGGTGTGAAGAAAAATGACAGAGGAGATGAGTCCGCATTCACCTTCGCTTTGCTTCGGTGAACACGGTCGCTCCCACGCTGACTCTGTCATTTGTGGAGCTAATGAGCGAAATGTCGAATCTATTAAGCTAGTTTATTAACCATATTATTCCTTAATTAATAATTCTATATGATTTCTCATTGCATTTATACCTGTAGAATCAAAACCAACCATTTTTGCAATTATTTCATTATTAGAATTTAATATAATTAATGTTGGGTATCCGTCAATTTGTAATTGATTACTTATTTTTTCTTTATCGTAAAAATCAATAAATCCATTTTTAAATGTATCTATGAAACTTTTTTCATCTATTCCATCTAATCCAATAATATTTATTCCTCTTAAATTATTTTCACGGTAAATACTTTCTAATTCAGGTCTAATTAATTGACAAGGTTTACATCCAAAATACCAAAAATAAACTATTGTTATTTTATTATTTTGAATTATTGAATCAAAAGAAAATATCTCATTATTTTTATATAAATATTTGTTAGTTTTAATTTGGGTTTTTGGATGTTCAATATTGTAAAATTGTTTAGGGATAGTATCCTGTGATTTTCTTTTTGAAATAAGCAATTCATTTATTTTGCTTTTTTCTTTAATAAATTTTAAGTTTATCCAGGAAGGAATATCTCTGTAGTATTTAATATTTGAATAAATTTTCATCGTATAAAATTTTGGAACTAAATATTTTTGATCTAAAAATGTTTCAAATTGAGATATAAATCCATGAGAATTAAATAAATATTTGCGATAAGTTATACCTTGACCGTGTTCGGTTTCAAATCTATGATGAATTGAAAAACCGTTTTTATTTATTTTATTTATTGTATCCTTTTTTTCGTAGAATAAAGTGTCATTTGTGCGTCCTAAGAAAAGAAAACAATCTTCAAAAACAAAATACTTTGCATCTGACAAAGAAATAGAATCTATATTTTTTGTATAAATTTCATAAATATTTGAGTCATTCAAATACATTGCATTGTATTTTTCGTTTTTATTATTTATTTCCTTATAATATGTTAAATTATTTCCAATTCTTGTGCATATATATTTTTCATACCTTATTATAGTATCAATGTTTTTTGTCAGGTCAAATGAATTATATAGGTATGTTGTTTTTTTAATATCCAAAGTTAAAGCTTTGAATTTTGTGGTTTTATTTTTAAAATCTTTAACCAATTTCATATTCTCAACCTGAGAATATAAATAACATGATCCAAAAAGGAAAATAAATAAAAGATTTATTTTAGTGATATGTGTTTCCATTAAATATCAATGTGTCTGATTCAATTATAAATGCA
>Ga0154020_10001576_pt1 | contig 27938 bp, 23 predicted proteins | sample Klosneuvirus_201_FD_109709 | JGI IMG/M metagenome (GOLD analysis project Ga0154020, IMG submission 109709) | Active sludge microbial communities from wastewater, Klosterneuburg, Austria - Klosneuvirus_20160825_MG | ecosystem: Engineered > WWTP > Aerobic digester > Activated sludge | place...
GAGCAATACCTGGTCGAAGCCTGCCAGCGCACGCCGGGCATCGACCTGCGCTGGAAGCACCGGCTGGTCGGTCTCGAACAGGACGACGAGGGCGTGCGGCTGGATGTGGAAACGCCGGATGGCCGGTTCACCATGCACAGCGCCTGGGCGCTGGCCTGCGACGGTGCCAGCAGCGACACCCGGCGTCTGGTGGGCGCCGATTTCACCGGCCAGTTCTTCCAGGATCGCTTCCTGATCGCGGACGTGGCGATGAAGGCCGAATTCCCCACCGAACGGTGGTTCTGGTTCGATCCACCGTTCCATGGCGGGCAGTCGGTGCTGTTGCACAAGCAGGCCGACAACTGCTGGCGCATCGACTTCCAACTGGGGTGGGACGCCGACCCGGTGGAGGAGAAGAAGCCCGAGCGGGTGATTCCCCGCATCCAGGCCATGTTGGGCCCGGACGCCCGGTTCGACCTGGAGTGGGTTTCGGTCTACCAGTTCGCCTGCCGCCGCATGGAGCGGTTCCGGGTGGGGCGCGTGATCTTCGCCGGAGACTCGGCGCACCAGGTATCGCCCTTCGGTGCGCGCGGCGCGAACACCGGCATCCAGGACGTCGACAACCTGGCCTGGAAACTCGCGCTGGTGCACCAGGGTACTGCACCAACGGCACTGGTCGACAGCTATGACGCAGAGCGCACCGTGGCCGCCGACGACAACCTGCGCCACTCGACGCGTTCAACCGACTTCATCACGCCCAAGAGCCGTGGCAGCCGCCTGTATCGAGACGCGGCGCTGGAACTGGCCAAGACCGAGCCGTTTGCGCGTCCGCTGGTCAACAGCGGCCGCCTGTCCACGCCCACACCTTACGCCGCCAGTCCGTTGAACACGCCGGACCGCAGTGCCTTCGCCGGTGCGATGCGCCCGGGCACCGCGTGTGCCGATGCGCCGCTGCTCGTGGGCACGCGACCGGGCTGGCTGCTCGACCACCTCGGACACGGGTTCGCCCTGCTGTGCTTCGGCGCACTGCCGGCACAGGCTGTCGCCGCACTGCAAGGCGCTGCCGTGCCGATCCGGCCACTGGTGATCGGGCACCACCTGCACGACCACCAGGGCGTGCTGGCCCAGCGCTATGACGCGCAGCCCGGCACCTGCTATCTCATCCGTCCCGACCAGCACGTGGCCGCACGCTGGCGCAGCTTCGATGCCCCTGCCGTGCACGCGGCGCTGCGGCGCGCACTGGCCCTGCCCGCGGAGAACTGAACATGCCGTTGCACCGTGAACCCCGCCTGGCCGACCCCGACGGCTTCTACGAAGTGCTGATCAACAGCCAGCGCGACCTGTCGGACGACGGCGCGGCGCTGATGAATGCCAAGCTGGTGCTGATCCTGGCCAATCACATCGGCGATCGGGCGGTGCTGGACGAGGCCCTGGCGCTGGCCCGGCCGGCGAGCGCTGCGGCTGCGAGTGCCAGCGCCACCAGCGCGCCTACCTGAGGTTCCGGCAGTTCCCCGCCTGCCGGCCCGAATCGCAGCCCGGCGTATCCCGCGGCGCCACCGGCACCCACGTAGGCCATCGCCGCCGGCAGGCCCGATTGGGCCGGCAGCCAGCTGTAGCGGCCGGCCACGCCGGCATCCAAGCCGGTGAAGACGCCACCGACCATCACCGCCTCGCCCCAGAGCAGGTCGGGCAGTTCGACGTCCGCGCCATCGAAGACAAACTCGAAGGCGGTGAGGGCATGGTGGGTCTCGTCGGCGAAGGGTCCTGCGGGCAACGCCACGGTGTCGTCGTAGCTCAATTGCCCGCGCCCGCGCACGAGGGCGGTGACGGGATCGATCGCGTCGAAATCAACCGTGACGGTGGCGGCTGGCGTCGCCGCGGCGCACGACAACAGGCTCAGCCCAGCGGCAACGGCGTGCCAGGTGCGGGGCGGACGAGGGCGAAGTTTGGTGTCAGGCATGGTGTGGTTGACGAGTCGGTAGGGTTCGGTTCACTTGTGAGCAGATCGGCGACGCGAAAGGGCCAGGTGGAATGCGACAGGTCGCCGATCAGCCCAGCAAGGCGGCCGCGTCGGCGGTGAGCACGCCCATCAGGTCGACCAGCAGCGTGGGATCGGCGCCGCCCGGCCCGTCGACATCCAGCATCACCAGCGTGTACCCGAACAGACCTGCGCCTGCCGACAGATCAACCGGCCAGGCCAGCACACGGCCATCGGCGACCGGGTCGGAACCGGCATAGCCGACCTGCGCCAGCAATGCGCTGAGCATCAGCCGGTCCGCTCCGACATCGAAGCCGACAATGGCGTCGCCGGCGTCGAGCACCGATGTGTAGATGTAGCGGTCGCGGCCGGGGCCGCCCACGAGCAGGTCACGCCCCTGCCCGCCCTGCAATGAATCGGCGCCGATGCTGCCCACCAGCACGTCGGTGCGCGCGGTACCGCCGATGCTCAGACCCGGATCGAGGCCCACCCGCACCGGATCGTGGTCCGACGACCGATAGGCATCGGCCGCATACAGGTCGTTCTGCTGGGCGGGGGTCTTGTTCTCGGTGTTGTAGTCGAGCACCGCGGGCTCATCGGCGTTGATGTGCCACTTGGCCGCGCCGCTCACTTGTGCAGCCAGGGAGGCAGTGGCCAGCGCGTGATCGAGCGCACCCCACTGTCCGGCGAACTCGAACGATGCGCTGGTGGCGGGCAGCAGGTCCATCAGGTCGTCGGCCGTGCCGGCAACATCGTCTGCCCCGGCTCGCAGGGCCGTGAGCGGATCTTCCATGGCGTAGGCGTTGAGATCGCCCAGCAACAGGTAGTCGGCGTCACCCTGACCTGTCGGATCAGTGGCCAGCCAGTCGGCCAGCGCGAGCGCCGCCTGGGTGCGAGTGGCGTTGCTCAGGCCCTGGCCGTCGCCCTGGTCGGCGTCACCGGGCAGCCCGGCCGACGACCCTTTCGACTTCAGATGGCTCACCACCGGCGTGAACAGCGCACCGGTGGCCTCGTCGCGGAAGGTCTGGGCCAGGCTGGGTCGCTGCGCGCTGCTGTCGAAGCGCGGATCGACGCTGCTGTCGAGTACGGCCGCCGCGCCGACCGGCGTGACTGTGGCGGTACGGTAGATCAGGCCCACGGTGATCTCGTCGGTGCCCAGCGTCGGCCGGCCGGGATCCACTGCCGCCCAGGTGCCAGCACCGGCAGCCTGATTCAGCGCCTCGACCAGCGCGCCGATCGCGCTGCCGGCGCCCCAGCCGTTGTTCTGCAGCTCGATCAGACCCACCACGTCGGCGTCCAGGCCGTCGATGGCGGCGACGATCTTGGCCTGCTGACGTTCGAACTCCGCGGCCGTGTCCGCACCACGCGAACCCAGCGTGGTGAAGTAGTTCAGCACGTTCATCGCGGCGACAACGATCCGCCCGCCCACATCAGGCGCGGGCGCGCGCTCATTGGTCGGCTGGAAGTTGACCGCCTGGGTGGGCTGCAGTCGGTAGGCGCCGGTATCGGCCGAACCGAACCGGTCATCGAGAATGCCCACCAGATCCTGCACCGTGTCACCGCCACGCAGCGTGTTCGTGGCGCTCAACGGTGCACCGCCGCGGCCATGGACGATGGTGGTCGGGTAGCTGCCAGACTGTCCGTCGTCGAGCACCAGGCGGCGCAGCGCCACCTGGCCGAGGTAGTCGGCATAGCCGCTGGCGTCCGGCGCGTTGAATTGCGTGTACGTATCCAGGCGGGCATCGGTCCCCCGCTGGTTGCCCGGCCCGTCGCTGGCCAGCAGCACCTCGCCATAGCGGCCCAACGTGTCGGTGGCCGTCACGGCCATCGTCGTGGCCACCGCCACCTGCATACCCTCGAGAGACTCCAGCGCCGCGGCATCGGCCAGCGGAAACGCCAGCGCGGTGGTGGCCGGCAATGGCTGCCCCGACGCCAGCACCGTCACCTCGGTCAGTCGAGCCAACTCCGTGAGCGAACTGGTGCCGCTCGCATACTCGGTGACGATGCCCGTGACCCGCACCCGATCGCCCACCGCCACCTCGGTGTAACCACCACCGCCCTGATAGACGAAGAGGCCCTCGGACGTTGCGGCAACGCCGTCGGCATCGGCGTCCTCTTCCTGGAAGAAGAATCCCCCCAGGCCACCAGTGCCCTGGAAGTCGCCGACGACGATGGCCTCGACCGTGACGGCTCGCCCCAGCATCGGCGACAGGGCGCCACTGCCCTGCACTGCCGAAATGAGCGCCGGCACCGCTGGATCACCGCCGCCCCCGCCCCCGCCGTAGCGGCCCAGGTCAGAGAACGTGTCGCGATCGGCCCCATCCCACTGGACAGCCGGATCGAACACGTCGCCCGTGGACGTATCGCCGGCGCTGACGCTGGTCTTGCGGCTGAGCGTGTTGTCGGCGGTGCTTGCCAGACCGGTGCCCCACTCGGCGCCCGGGTCGAAGCCCACCTGTCCGATCGAGTCGACCACGGCACCACCGGTGCCGCCCTTGCGCAGCACCACGGCGTCATCACCGTTGTACCAGCCCGAGCTGTTGGTCTGGTCGGCCTGAGCCAGGATGGCACTGGCCGCCGATGCGTGCGCCAGCACGAACACATCGCCCGGCGCGACGGTGCCGCTCAGATTGATGGTCAGCCCCGCGGAGGTGCTGCCGTTGAAGTACATCTGCACCACATAGCCGCTGGCAGCCAGATCGATGGGCGCACCGGTGCCGTTGTAGAACTCGAGCGCCTTGTTGTTGCTGCTGCCCTCGATGTACTCGGAAATGATCAGGTCGGTATAGGCCATGTCGCCTCAGGAGACGCGCGTGAAGTAAGCCGGCACAACGGCCGCCGGGCCCAGTGCCCCCTGGAGGGGGCGACTCGAGCGGCGGGAGTGTGCTGCCGCTCGATGACGCATGTGTGTCGGCCCGGTCGAGGCGTCCCCTGCGAACCGGGGGGGCGGCCTGTCCCGGCTGCGACCGGGCGGATGCTACTGGCGTTGCCAGCCGAGTTCCCTCAGTGCAAATCCTTGGGCGAACGCGGCGGCGGCCGGTCGAAGGCATCGGGGCGAGCCACATTGCCGTCCCACTGCGTGCGCGAGCGGGCTTCGCCGGAACCGCGCGCGCGCCGGATTGCTTCCTGCGCGGCCTCGGCCGCATCGCGCTGAACGTGGTGCCGATGGCGCAGCCGCCAAGGCAGGCGTCGCAGCCCCGCAGCCAGTTCGCGCAGCCGGGTATCGAGCCTCTGCCGGCGCAGCGGCGACAGGCCCATGCGGGCCAGCAGCAACAGGCAGGCCACCAGGCCCAGGGCAGCGAGTGTGTCGACGAACATGGGCGGTATCGTAATGCACTGTCCGACGCTCGGACACCACTTGGGCCAGCGCCCTGGAGCCCGGTGCAGGTAGCCGCGTCAACCCGCCGCAAACAAGAACGGCGACCTCATCAGAGGCCGCCGTCTTGGCTAAGTCATTGGTTCACAAAGACTTCTGTCTTGGTGGCCTGGGGCGGAATCGAACCACCGACACGCGGATTTTCAATCCGCTGCTCTACCAACTGAGCTACCAGGCCGAAGCCCAAAATTATATCGCGTTTCGGCCGGCCACCTGCTGCGGCAGGATCGTCAAAGCATGCCGCCGCGCTTGTTGCGGCTGAGGTCGACGCCCAGTTGCTTGAGCTTGCGGTACAGGTGGGTGCGCTCCAGGCCGGTTTTTTCGGCCACGCGGGTCATCGAGCCGTTTTCCTTGGCAAGGTGGAACTCGAAGTAGCTCTTCTCGAAGGCGTCGCGCGCCTCGCGCAGCGGGCGATCGAGATCGAACAGCTGTTCTGGCTGCGGTCCCGTGGGCACCGGGGGTGCCGAAGGTACCCCGGTCATGACGCCTGCCTCGTGCGCGGCAGCCGCGTGGGGCGCCAGCACTCCGGGCGCGGAGTTCGCCGCAGGCCGCGGTGCGGGTTTGGCCAGTGCCTGCTCCACAGCGCGCAGCAGCTTCTGCAGAGTGATCGGCTTTTCGAGGAAAGCGCTGGCGCCGTACTTGGTGGCTTCCACCGCGGTGTCGATGGTGCCGTGCCCACTCATCATGATGACGGGCATGGTCAGCATGCCTGCCGCGCCCCACTCCTTGAGCAGCGTGATGCCATCGACATCTGGCATCCAGATGTCCAGCAACACAAGATCGGGACGCAGCCGCTCGCGCACTGCGCGCGCGTCCGCCGCGTCCTCGGCCAGTTCGACCGTGTGACCCTCATCAGACAGGATCTCGGAGAGCAGGCCTCGGATGCCCAGCTCGTCGTCGACTACAAGTATCGTTGCCATGCGTGCTCACTGCCCCGTTGCGTCCGGCGCCGCCGGTGCCCGCAGGGGAATGTTGCCCGTACCGGCCAAGGCCACGGGCGGATGGATGGGATGGGGCGCAGGGGCAAAGCGGGAAAATGATATCGAAACTTGCGCCCCCGTCACCGGGCCGGCCCCATCGGCCAGCGCCGTCGCCGCTTCGGCAGGTCCGGCGTGCAGATTCGCGATGCGCACCCGCGCGCCATGTTCGTCGGCGATTTTCTTCACCACGGCCAGGCCCAGCCCCGTGCCCTTGGCCTTGGTGGTGACATAGGGCTCGAAGGCCCGCTTGAGCACCTTGTCGCTGAAACCGCCACCGTTGTCAGCCACGCGCAGGCGCACTGCCCGAAGATCGCCGGCTTCGCTACGTGCGGCCTCGGTGGACACGATAACGCGGCCGCCGGGTCGCTCGGCGACCGCGTCAAGGGCGTTTTGGACCAGGTTGTGGATCACCTGCCTCAGTTGCGTGGCATCGCCCTCGATCAACGGCAAGTCAGCGGCGAGATGGGTTTCGAGCCCGCCTTGCTCGGCCGCCTGACCGTACAGCGCCAGCACCTCGGTACACAGCGCATTCAGGTCCAGCGGCTGCAGCCGCGCAGCGGGCAGGCGGGCGTAGTCACGGAATTCATTGACCAGCTGCTTCATCGCCTGGACTTGCGCCACGATGGTGGCCACCGAGCGCTGCAGCATGGCCTGCTCCGTGCCTTCGAGCCGCGACTCCAGCTTGTGCTGCAGCCTCTCGGCGGACAGCTGGATCGGTGTCAGCGGGTTCTTGATCTCATGGGCGAGACGGCGCGCCACCTCACCCCAGGCCACCGAGCGCTGCGCGGATACCACTTCGGTGATGTCATCGAACACCAGCAGGCGCGCACCACCCGGAAGCGACGCCCCGCGCAGCAGCAGGTTCACCGTTCCCTGGCCCTCGGTGGTCAGTGCGAACTCGTCTTGCCAGTGGTCGCGCTCGCCAGCCTCGGGGCTGGTTCGGTGCAACTCGCTGCGCTGCCAGACGGCCTGCGCGAATTCGACCAGGCCGGGTATGTCGGCCAGGGTGCGCCCGACGTAGGCCGACATGGGCTGGCGCAGGATGCGGGTGGCGCCCGGGTTGACCACGTCGATGTGCTGCTCGCGGTCGAACAAGATGACACCGGCGCTCAAGCTGTCAAGGATGGTCTGCAGCCGCGTGCGGGCGCCTTCGAGCTGGGTTACCCCACGCTGCACCTGCTCGCGGGCCTCGGCCAGCTGCTCGGTCATCTGGGCGAACGACCGAGTCAGGCCACCGAGCTCGTCGCGTGAGGCGAACACTGGCTTGGCTGTCAGGTCGCCGTCGGCCACCTGCCGCACACCATCGGCCAGCAGCAGCATCGGTCGGGCGATCTGGTTGCCAAGCATCACGGCCAGCAGCACTGCACCGAACACGGACAGCACCAAGGAGAGCGTCAGCGTGCCGATGTACATGCGCCTCAGGCCGTCGCGCGCGATCGCGCGCTGCTGGTACTCCCGGTAGGCCGCCTGCACCGCCAGTGCGTTGGCCACCAGCGCCGACGGTACAGGCTGCAGCACCAGGATGTAGCGGTCCTCGGACCCGGCCAGGCTGATGTCGCTGGCGGGCACCCAAGCCAGCGCGCGCACCCGCGCGCTGTGCCGCCCACCCGGCGTGGGTTCGTCGTCCAGGCCCTCGAGCATTGCCACGCTGCGCTGGGCGCGGGACTGGCGCAACAACGCTTGCGGGACGCGCTCAGACACGATGGACAACTCACTGCCGCCAGCCGTCGCCAGCAGCTGGCCGTTGCTTCCCAACAGATGGGCATCGGTGGCGCCGAGCTGATCGCGCAGGCGCTCGAGCGCGAGAGGTCCAATGGCGGTGCGGTTGTCGGACAACCGCTCCGCCGCGCTGCGCGTCTTGGCCGCGAGGTCTGTCGCCAGTGCGTCCAGCGTCCCCCTGCCCAGCGACAACCCGGCATCCAGCGCGCCAGCAACCTGCTCGTCGAACCAGCTGTCGATGCTGCGTGACACGAACTGATAGCTAACGGTGTAGATCAGTACACCCGGTATCACCCCCACGAGCGCGAAGATGCCGGCCAGTTTGGCCAACAGCTTGCTGCCGAACTTGCCACGCCTCCATCGCACCAGCAGGCGCACCGCGGCCAGCACGACCGTCAACAGCAACAACCCACCGACCGCCACATTCATCCAGAACAACCAGACGAAGTGGCGTTCGAGCGCCCGCCCGGCGGAGCCCAGCGACAGCAGATAGACAAGCAACAGCGAGACGCCGAGCACGGCGATGGCGCTGACGGCCAGCGCCCAGCGGGTGGACTTGCTCACCCGCGCCCTCCCAAGCAGCCGCGGGCGTCGCCGTCGAAGTGCGAACGACAGGCTCTCACTCCAGCCTCAACGTGCGTTCCACGCCCAACTTCCAGTCCTGGCCGAGGTCGAGCTGCATGGGGCGCGGCAGCTGCGTGCTGTCGAGCTGAAGGCGGAATTCGACGTAGTAGCGCTCGCCGGCTTCGAGCTTGTCGGATTCGACCAGGCGCCATCCGGTGCCACGTGAGATTGGCACCAATGCGTCGGCAAGCGACGGGAAGCTCTGCGACAGCCCGCCGGTGGACAGCCGCCAGGTGGCGGTCAAGGGTTGGAACGACAACCGCCATTGGCGCGAGGGTCGCGCAACGCGCTCGTCGCGCCAGTACCAGCGGCTGCGTAGGACGGCCACCTGGGCCTGAAAGTAGACCGGGACCCCGCGATGCAGCGCATCTTCCACCGCTGGTGACAGCGTGATTTTCGTGGCGTAGTCCAGCGTCAGGCCATCGTCGCCTCGAGCCAGCTGGGCCTGCAGCAGATCGACGCCCTGCGCCTGCGCCGAAGCAGCGAACAGCAAACCACCGACCAGCACGACGAGCGCCGCCCGCGCGACAGCCACCCCGCCTGCGCGCCACAACCGGTAGAACACAACGAGGCGGCGCATGCGAGGTGGATCGAGCTCAGGGTTTGGAGATCAGTGCGTAAAAGAAGCCGTCGCCGCTGGTATCGATCACTGCGCCGGGCCTCGGGTGATTGTCCGGCAGGCCCGTCAGGTGGCCGGGCGAGGCCGGATCCAGTCGGGCTCCCGAGTCAGCCTGGCGTTGCAAAAAAGCGTCGATCTGCTCCTCACCCTCGCGGCGGAAGATGGAGCAGGTGGCATACAGCAGTCGTCCGCCTGGAGCCAGCAGCGGCCAGAGCGCATCGAGCAACTCCGCTTGCACCCGCGCCAGCGCCACCACGTCGTCGGGCCGGCGCAGCCAGCGCGCGTCGGGATGGCGGCGCACGATGCCCGAGGCCGTGCAGGGCGCATCGAGCAAGATGACGTCGAACGGTCGCCCATCCCACCAGGAGGCTGTGGCGCGGGCGTCGGCCGCCCGCAGTTGCGCCCGCAGATCCAGCCGTTGCAGGGTTTCCTGCACCCTCGCCAGGCGCAGCGGATCGGCGTCCAGGGCCAGCAGGTCTAGATCGGCCAATTCCAGCAAGTGCGCCGTCTTGCCACCCGGCGCCGCGCACGCGTCGAGCACCCGCGCGCCCGGTGGCAGGCCGCTGCCCAGCAACAAGGGGGCAGCTCGCTGGGCCGACAGATCCTGCACCGACACCTCGCCCTCGGCGAACCCGGGCAACTCGTGCACGCCGCACGGATGCTCCAGCACTACCGCCTGGCCACCGGCCTCGATCGCCGCGCGGCCTTGGGCCGCCAGTCGCGACACATAGGCCGCGGCAGTCCCGCGGCGCGCGTTCACGCGCAGCGCCATCGGCGGATGCCGGTTGGCTGCCGTCAGCATCGCCTGCCATTGCGCTGGCCAGTCTTGCTTGACACGCTCGATCCACCACAACGGGTGGTTGTAGGCCGCCACGGGCCGTGTACGCACGGCAGAGGCCAGCACGTCGCGCTCGCGAACGAACCGGCGCAGCACCGCATTGACGAACCCCGCCGCCTGCGGGGTGCGGTTGCGCGCAGCAGTGACCGCCTGGTCGACCAGCGTGTGGTCGGCATAGGGCGCGTCGCTGTCGGGCCAGAGCAGGGCCAGCGCGCAAACCAGCAAGCAGTCCACGGGGGCGGGTGGTGTGCGTGGTGCCACCACGGCCCGCACGGCCTCGGCGCTGCCCAGCCAGCGCATCACGTGAAAGGCCAGCGCCTGCGTGCCCGGGCGCAGTTCGGCCGGGCAGCGTGCCAGCACGTCGGTCAGCGACTTCCCGGCACGAACCGACTCCAGCGCGTCGGCCGTGCTGTCGAGCAGGCGCGCCAGCGGCGGCGGCGCCGGCTTGGGCGCCGTCCCATCGGCCCAGCGCGCGCGTGAGCCCGGGTCGTCGACGCGACGCGCGGCGGCACTGGCCACCGCGGCAGCGATGCGAAGATCGGTTGGCGAGCGATCGGCGGGCATCCGGGCAGTCTAGTGCAGGGTTCCGGCGGGCGGGCGCCGTCGCTGCCTGCCATGCCGGCAACACCCCTGCCGGGTGCAGGGCTGGGCGGCCGCACGCGCACAATCCGCCGCACACACCTGCGCAGCCCCACAGTGGCTGCCGTCCATCCCTTGTGCGTCACCGGAGATCGCGATGTCGACCACCCGCACCCTGCCACTGCTGCGCACCGAGGACGACCTGGCCCGGCTCAGCGCGTCGGAGCGCATCCGTTACCGGCTGGTAGGCGCCGATTGCCGCTACCACGCCAACGACAACATCGCTGCGCACATACGTGATGGAGAGCTCGAGGAGTTGCAGGCGGAGGTACAAGCGCACCTGCAGGAGGTGTTGCGGGCACTGGTCATCGACACCGACAGCGACCACAACACCAACGACACCGCCAAGCGGGTGGCCAAGATGTTCATCCACGAGGTGTTCCGCGGTCGCTACGTGCCGATGCCCGACGTGACCGAGTTCCCCAACGCCTCGCGGTTGAACGAGTTGATGATCGTGGGGCCGATCACCGTGCGCAGCGCCTGCTCGCACCACCTGTGCCCCATCCTTGGACGGGTATGGATCGGCATCATGCCCAACGAGCACTCAAACCTCATCGGCCTGTCGAAGTACAGCCGGATGTGCGATTGGGTGATGAGCCGCCCGCAGATCCAGGAGGAAGCCGTGGTGATGCTGGCCGACGCCCTGCAGGACCGCGTCAAGCCCGACGGCCTGGCCATCGTGATGGAAGCCGATCACTTCTGCATGCACTGGCGTGGCGTGAAGGACGACGAAACCGCGATGACCAACAGCGTGATGCGCGGCGCCTTCCTGAAAGACACCAACCTGCGGCGAGAATTCCTGTCCTTGATGTCCAAGAAGCAGGCTGGCTGAACGGGCCCGGAAATGCCGCCGGCTGGCACGCGCGCGAAATGCCCGAGCAGGAGATGGATGCAATGATGCTGGTGCGACTGATGTACGCGAGCCGGGCAGTGCCCACGCTCGACCAGGACGAACTGGTGGCCATCCTGCGCCAGAGCCGCCAGAACAACCCCGTGCATGGCATCACCGGCGTACTGTGTTTTGCCGACGGCGTGTTCATCCAGGCCCTTGAGGGCGGCCGCTCCGCGGTCAGCCGCCTGTACCACCGCATTACCGCCGATGCGCGGCACAGCGACGTGGTGCTGCTGAGCTACGAAGAGATCGTCGAACGCCGGTTCTCGGGCTGGGCCATGGGCCAGGTGAACATGTCGCGCCTGAATCCGGCCTTGCTGTTGAAGTACTCGGCCACGGCGCGGCTGGATCCCTACGGTGTGCCCGCACGGGTGTCGTTGTCCCTGCTTGACGAACTGGTGGCGACCGCCTCCATCATGTGCTGAAGCCAGTTCGCGCCCGCCGCGTTCACAGCTGGCCAGCCCGGCCGAAGTGGAACAGCCCGGACAACAAGTGGGTGGGGAACTGCGACACCGCCGCGTTGTAGTCGCCGCCGGCGTCATTGAATACCTGGCGGGCGAACTGCCAGCGCATGCCCAGCTCCTGCAGCGCTGCGAGCGCCTGGGCCACCACAGTGGACTCGCGAAGCTCCGATTGCTGCTCGGCCAGCGCGATCAACCGCGCCAGTGCCGGCGCGAGCGCCGCTTCGGCCTGGGCCAACGCCTGCACCGGCTCGGCGGCGGCCGGGCGCGGACGCACTGCATCGGCGGCGCGCCCAACGGACGAGCGCGCCTGCTGCAAGGCCTCGAGCGCCGCGCGCTCCGCGTCCAATGCCGGCGCCACCACCACCAGCAGCGCGGCCAATGTCTGCTCGCGCGCCTGCAACAGCCCATCGATGTGGCCCCAGGCCGCGATGATGGGCGTGCGCAGAGCCACCACGCGGTTGTAGGCGCCCAGCATCCACAGCGCAAGCACCGCCACCAAGGCGGCGGCGATGCCGCTCGACAGCGTCATGCCGCTGCCCGCCAGGCGGCGTAGCCGCGCGCCCGCAACAGGCACGCAGGGCATTGGCCGCAGCCATGCCCCCAGTCGTTGCGCAGGCCGCGCTCGCCCAGGTAGCACGTATGCGTGCGTTCCACCACCAGGTCGGTCAGCGCCGGCCCCCCCAGCGCCTCTGTCATCGCCCAGGTCTGGGCTTTGTCCAGCCACATCAGCGGCGTCTCGACGGTCATCGGCGCATCCAGCCCCAGCGACAACGCCACCTGCAGCGCCTTGAGCGTGTTGTCGCGGCAATCGGGATAGCCCGAGTAGTCGGTCTCGCACATGCCACCCACCAGGACCTGTGCCCCGCGCCGGGAGGCCAGCGCCGCGGCATAGGTCAGGAACAGCAGGTTGCGCCCCGGCACGAACGTGCTGGGCAGGCCGTTGGCCTGCCACTCGATGGCACGCTCGGCGGTCAGTGCTGTCTCTCCGAGCCTGGACAGGGTCGTCAGGTCGAGCAGGTGATCATCGCCCAGCCGCTGCGCCCAGCGCGGGAACGACGCGGCCAACTCGCGCCGCACGACCAGGCGGCACTCCAGCTCGATGCGGTGGCGCTGCCCATATTCGAAGCCGACGGTCTCGACCCACTCATAACGCTCCAGCGCCCAGGCCAGGCAGGCGGTGGAGTCCTGGCCCCCGGAAAACAGCACGAGGGCGTGGCGCTGCGCTGCCAGCGGGCTCACCCGCGCACCTCGCCCTGCCCGAGTACTATCCACTTCATCGACGTGAGTCCCTCCAGCCCCACCGGGCCGCGGGCATGGAACTTGTCGGTGGAGATGCCGATTTCGGCGCCCAGCCCGTACTCGAATCCGTCGGCGAAGCGGGTGCTGGCGTTGACCATGACGCTGGCCGAATCGACCTCGCGCAGGAATCGCATGGCGTTCGGGTGGTGGGTGGTCAGGATGGCGTCGGTGTGGTGCGAGCCGTAGTGGTTGATGTGGGCGATGGCCTCGTCCAGACTGGCCACCACCTTCACGCTGATGATGGGCGCCAGGTACTCGGTGCCCCAGTCGGCATCGGTGGCATCCGTCAGGCGCGCGCCGGCCACCCCGACCAGCGCGGCACGGGCCGCAGCGTCGCAGCGCATCTCGACGCCCTTGGCAGCGAAGATCGCGCCGATCCGCGGCAGGAAGGTGGCGGCCTGCCGCTCGTGCACCAGCAGCGACTCGGCGGCATTGCAGGGGCTGTACTTCTGTGTCTTGGCGTTGTCGGTCACACGCAGCGCCTGCTCGAGGTCGATCTCGGCGTCGACGTAGACGTGGCAGTTGCCATCCAGGTGTTTGATCACCGGCACCCGTGCCTCGGCGGCGATGCGCTCGATCAACCCTTTGCCGCCGCGCGGAATGATCACGTCAACGTGTTGCGGCATCGCGATCAGGTGGCCCACCGCCGCGCGATCGGTGGTCTCCACCAGTTGCACGGCGGTGGGCGGCAGCCCGGCGTGCTGCAGCGCCTCCTGCACCAGGCGCCACAGCGCCAGGTTGCTTTGCAGGGCCTCCGAGCCGCCGCGCAGGATGCAGGCGTTGCCGCTCTTGATGGCCAGTGAGGCCGCCTCGATCGTGACATTCGGGCGGCTCTCGTAGACCATGCCGAAAACGCCCAGCGGCACCCGCATCTGACCGACGCTGATGCCCGAGGGCCGGCGACGCACGCCTGTGATCTCGCCGATGGGATCCGGCATTGCCGCGATCTGCTCGCAGCCCTGGGCCACGGTCTCGACCACCGACGGCGTCAAGCGCAGGCGATCGACCATGGGTTCGGTCAGTCCGGCTGCGCGGGCAGCACCCAGGTCGCGCTCGTTGGCCTCGGCCAGCCGGGACCCGGACTGACGCAGCGCCCCGGCCAGCGCCAGCAGCGCCTGGTTCTTGGCTGCGGTGGAGGCCGCGGCCATGGTCGTGGCCGCCATGCGGGCGCTGCGGCCGAGTTCGTTGATGGTGCGTTTGAGGTCGGTCGAATCCATGGCGCGAATTGTCCCACTCAGGGCAAAGCCGGCCCCTTGTTCAGGGGGAGAGCAGCAGCTAAGGGGATAGAACGCCGGCGTCATCCCCATTAGAGTGGACTCCTCTGACCCTCGCCCATCGGCTCGGGCCCGAGCCCACAGACCGGGGCCCGGCGTGCCCAAGAAGAACACCGGCGGCCCCACTAGGACCTAGGAGAGACCCTGATGAAGACACAACTCAAGCACGTGGCCGCGGCAGTGCTGCTGGCCAGCCTGGGCTCGGCAGCCTTCGCGGCCACGGCCCACGGCGGCTATTCGCCGGCCATCACCTCCGGTGCGCCGCCGGATTCCCCTGCTGCCCATGTCGACCCCAACCTGCCCACTTCGCCCTACAGCGGCGTGGTGAGTATCAACATCGTCTATGACGGGCTGTCCTACATCTGCTCGGGCACCCTGGTGTCCTCGCGCCACGTGGTGACGGCCGGTCACTGCATCGATACCACCGGCACCGGTACCGTGATCGATCTCACCAAGGCCGGCAATAGTGTGCGCGCCGTGTTCAACGCCCAGCCCAATCCCGGCGACCCGGGCCGCGCTGTCATCGCAGCCTCGAGCGTAGCGATGCACAACGATTACAAGGGCTTCGGCTACTGCCCCGCCGGGTCGGCCCCTGATGCGTTCTGCCTGAACGACGATGTGGCCGTGATCACGCTGGGTGCCGATGCGCCGTCCAGCGCCAAGATCTACAGCGTCTGGGGCGGCGACGTCAACACCGGCCAACAAGTCACGATGGCGGGCTACGGCACGTCCGGCGACGGCATCAGCGGCTATTACGTCAGCCCCGCCTTCCGGGTGAAGCGCACGGGCCAGAACGTGATGGACCTGTTCGACCTCGACGACGAGCAGTTCTTCGCCGGTGGCATGAAGGAAGTCTGGTACGCCGATTTCGACGGTGTCGACGCCGACGGCAACATGCAGGATGCCTTCTGCAACATCTTTGGCGTGTGCACCTCGACGCTGACCAACGAGACCGAGTCGGGTATTGGCGGCGGCGACTCCGGCGGCTCGACCTTCGTCGAGGCCTATGGCCAACTGATGCTGGCGGGCAACAACACGTTCTCCTGGAACCTTTGGTGGGACGGCACGCCCGATGGCGATGCCCGTGCCGGCACCTTCGGCACCGCATTTGGCGGCATGAACCTCAGCGCCTACATCCCCTGGTTGGTTGATGCAACCGGCGGCGCGATCACGGTCGTGCCGGAACCGGCCACTTATGGCCTGGTGATGCTGGGCCTGCTCGCCGCGGGCGCGACTGCCCGCCGTCGCAAGTCGGCCTGACCAACCGGTCGGTTTGCCGTCGGCGCGCCAAGGCGGCCCCGGCACCCAATCGGCAACGCCGCGCCCCCGCGCGGCGTTTTCGTTTGTGGGCGGCCGCGCTGCGAGCGCCTGCCGCCGGTTCGCACAATCGGGCTCAGGCGTCGCCGGCAGACGCCACCGACGCACCCTGTTCGCCCAGGTGCCGCCGCAACCAGTCCGACACCCGTTCGGCCGGCAGTGCCAACACGAACTGCTTGCGACGCGAGGCGAGCCCGCGGCGCAGTTGCACATCACGGCGGGCGCAGCCCAGTTCATCGGCCAGCCAGGCCTGCAGGGCGTCGTTGGCCTTGCCGTCTACTGGCGGGGCCGCCAGGCGCACTCGCAGCGCGCCATCGTGCAGGCCGTCGCAGGCGGTGCGCCGGGCGTTGGGCGATACGCTCACGTCCAGCACGCAGGCCTGCCCGCCTTCCGCGCGCAGGCAGGGCCAGGGTCCAGCCCCGGCGTGACCCGCAGGGTTCACGCGTCGTCCGCGGCGCGTTCGGTCTTGCGCGCAGCGGTCTTCTTTGCTGCCGGCGCCCTGGCGCCGCGCGGCTCGAACTCGAAGCCGACCTTGCCCTCTTTCTCGTCCCAGACCAAGAAGGCCTTGAACTTGCGGCGGGTGCGGTTGGAGACAAAGCCGTCGAGCAGACCGGTGCGACCCTGGGCCAGCAGCTTGTGCACCTGTTCGGGCGAAACCGCTTGCTGCAGGATCACCTTGCCGGTCTTGAAGTCGCAGGTGACATGGGCACCGACGGCGTGCTCGCACACGTAGTTCGTGCCGTGCTCGTAGACATGCCCCTTGCACTTGGGGCACACGCCCGGTGAGCTCTGGCCGGAGAAGTCCACCGCCTCGCCTTCGCCCTGGCCGGCCTTGTCGTCGTCACCGAAGTCAAACTCCAGCTTCCAGTTGCCGAGTTCGTCATCGTGCACCAGCTTCAGTTCGGCCGTGAACGGCCAACCGGCCTTGGAGCGGAAGCCCTCGAGCGGGCCGATGCGCTTGTCGCGCAGGAAGGCCTCGACCTCCGGCAACTCGAAGCTGCGTCCGCCGGGGATCTTGGTGATCGAAAAGCCACAACCCTCGCCCGCGCCGTCGGCGCCGGTGCAACTGTAGCGGCGGTAGTTCTCGCGAACCACGCCGCCGCACTGTGGGCACGGCTGGGTCAGCGTGGCGTAGTCGCCCGGGATGGTGTCGCGGTCGTACTCCTTGGCCTTGCGCACGATGCGCTCGGCCATCTTGGCAATCTCGGTCATGAACGCGTCGCGCGACAACCGGCCATGCTCCATCTCGGCGAGCTGGTACTCCCAGTTCCCGGTGAGTTCGGGCTTGGTGAGATCCTCGATCGCCAGGCCGCGCAGCAAGGTCATGAGCTGGAAGGCCTTGGCCGTGGGCACCAGATCGCGACCTTCGCGCAACATGTACTTTTCGGCGATCAGACCTTCGATGATGGCCGCGCGCGTGGCCGGCGTGCCCAGGCCTTTCTCGTGCATGGCGGCGCGCAGCTCGTCGTCGTCGATCAGCTTGCCCGCGCCTTCCATGGCCGACAGCAGCGTGGCCTCGTTGTAGCGCGCCGGCGGGCGGGTCTTCAGTGCGTTCACGTCGACGGCCATGTTGCGCACGGCCTCGCCCGGCTGCACCGGCACCAGGTTCGCGTCCTCGTCCTGCGCCTCCTTGCCGTAGACCGCCAACCAGCCAGGGTTGACCAGCACCTTGCCATTGGTCTGGAAGTGGTACGCATCGACCTTGGTCAACCGCGTGGTGACCAGGTACTCGGCCGGCGGGAAGAACACCGCCAGGAAGCGCTTGACCACGAGGTCGTACAGCTTGGCCTCGGCCTCCGTGAGGCTGCGCGGCGCCTGCAAGGTGGGAATGATGGCGAAGTGATCCGACACCTTGGTGTTGTCGAACACGCGCTTGCTCGGCTTGACGTAACCGGCCTGCAGCCCCTTGCGCGCATGCACGGCCAGGTCGCGCAGCGGGCCGGGGAGGTCCTCGCTGGCGATCATCTCGAAGGTCTGCTTGACCACGCCCAGGTAGTCCTCGGGCAGCGCCCGCGAATCGGTCCGCGGGTAGGTGAGCACCTTGTGCTTCTCGTACAGCGCCTGTGCCAGCGCCAAGGTGGTCTTGGCCGAAAACCCGAAGCGACCGTTGGCTTCGCGCTGCAGGGTGGTCAGGTCGTAAAGCAGTGGGCTGGACTGATTGCTCGGCTTGGACTCCTCGGTGACGATGCCGGGCTGCCCGCGGACGGCATCGGCCACCGTCTGCGCGGCGGCCGCGTGCCACAGGCGGTCGGCGCGGCGATCGGGGTCGTCGTCCTTCTTGAAGGCCGGATCGAACCACTTGGCTTCGTACTCGCCTGCGGCCGCCTCGAAAACGGCCTTGACCTCCCAATACTCGCGCGCCACGTGCTTGCGGATCTTCTCCTCGCGCTCGACGACGATGGACAGCGTGGGTGTCTGCACCCGGCCCACAGTGGTCAGGAAGAAGCCGCCGTCGCGCGAGTTGAACGCCGTCATGGCGCGGGTGCCATTGATGCCCACCAACCAGTCGGCCTCGCTGCGGCTGCGAGCGGCATCGGCCAGACCATGCATCTGGTCGTTGGTGCGCAACCGCTCGAAACCCTCGCGGATGGCCTGCGGCGTCATGCTCTGCAGCCAGAGCCGGCGGATCGGCTTGGCCACCGGTTTGCGAGTGCCCGGCGCGCCGCTGGTACCGTCGTCGATACCGGCGTACTGCACGATCAGCCGGAAGATCAGCTCGCCTTCGCGTCCCGCATCGCAGGCGTTGATGAGTTCCGCGACGTCCTTGCGCTTGACCAGCTTGACGACCGCCGACAGCCTGGACTTGGCCTTGTCAATCGGCGCCAGGTCGAAGTGGGGCGGCACCACCGGCAGGTGGGCGAAGCTCCATTTGCCGCGCTTGACGTCGTAGGCCTCGGGCGCCTTGATTTCGACCAGGTGACCGACCGCCGACGTGACGACATGGGTGTCGCTCTCGAAGTGATCGGCGTGCTTGTCGAACTTGCCATATACGGGTGTGAGCGCACGCACGATGTCCTGTGCGACGCTGGGCTTCTCGGCAATGATGAGAGTCTTGCTCATGGGGGTCGATTCATCCGGTATTGGCATGCAGGTGCGATCGAAGAACGGGCGACGGCAAACCCGTGCCTACAATCCGGCCTTCTCGCGCGCACGCACGCCCGAGCGCATACGCGCACATGCGCGCGCGCCCATGAATTCACTTTACCGAATGAAGTCGAGCACGCAACCCAGTCCGGCCAACGGTCGTCGCGCGCGCGGGGCATCGGCGCCACAGTCGCCCGCGCAAGCTGGCGGTCGCCGCATCCAGGTCAGGCGCAGCGGTGTGCATGGCAAGGGCGTGTTCGCGCTGCGGCCCATCCGCAAGGGCGACATCATCATCGAGTACACCGGCGAAGTGATCACCTGGGCCGAGGCACTGCGCCGGCACCCGCACGACCCGTCGGACCCGAACCACACGTTTTACTTTCACATCGACGACGGACGGGTCATCGATGCAAAGGTCGGTGGCAACGCGGCACGCTGGATCAACCATGCCTGCGCGCCCAACTGCGAGGCCGACGAAATGGGCGAACGGGTGTTCATCAAGGCGCTGCGCTCGATACGCCCGGGCGAGGAGCTTTTCTACGACTATGGTCTCGTGATCGACCAGCGCTACACGCCCGCTCTCAAGCGCCAATTCGCATGCCGATGCGGCAGCACGGTTTGTCGCGGCACGATGCTGGCGCCCAAGCGGCGAACTGGCGGCGGCTGACCAGCGGGCCACCCCCCACCGGCAGAACGCAATCTCGACCCGTATTGCCCAGGGCGGCTCTCGACCTCCATGACCTCAGCGGCCACCTTGAACTGGAACGCGCAGGCGCTGTGGCAGCGCCTGCAGCCGCTGCTTCCGGGTCTGGCGATCGAAGTAGTGGCCCGCACCGACTCCACCAATACGCAGCTGCTGGAGCGCGCGCGACGCGCCGGCGGCGATTCGTCCATCCAAGGTAGCACACCCCAGGGCCGCCGCCAGGGCGATGCCCAGCCGTGCCTGCTGGTGGCCGAGCAACAGACGCGCGGGCGAGGCAGTCAGGGCCGGATCTGGCACTCGGCCGCTGGCGCATCCCTGACCTTCTCTGTGGCGATGCCCTTGGCGCCGCCGTCGTGGTCAGGCCTGTCGCTGGCCGTGGGACTGGCCATCGCCGACGCACTGGACCCCCCGGTGGCTGGCCGGCCGCCCGACCTGGGTTTGAAGTGGCCCAACGACCTGCTGCTGCTCGAGCGCCCAGGGCTGGGCCGCAAGCTTGGCGGCATCCTGATCGAGACCGTGGCCGTCGGCCACCGGCGCATGGCCATCATCGGAATCGGGTTGAACGTCAGGCCGCTGGCGCTGCGCGATCTCGACTGGGGCTACGCTTGCCTGGAAGAGCGTTGGCCCGAACTCGACGCGCCGGCTGCGCTGGCAAAGGTTGCGCCCGCGGTTGTCGAAGCAGTGCAACGCTTCGAGGTCGGCGGCCTGGGGCCGTTCCTCGCCGGCTACGCAAGACGCGACGCGTTGGCCGGCCACGATGTGACGACGTCCCTGGCAGAGGCCGCCGCAGGCGTGGCCGACGGCATCGACGAGGAGGGCGCACTGTGGATCCGAACGCCTGGCGGACGGCATCGCTTGGTCAGTGGCCAGGTCGGCCTTCGCTGCAAACCCGGTGACAGTGAACCCACGGAGAAAGCGTCATGCTGAGAGCCCTGCTGGTCATCCTGGTGGTGGCCAACGCGCTGTTCTTCGCCTGGAGCCAGCGGGCGTTCGACGGCATGTCGGGCACCAAAGGAACCAGCGAGCGCGAACCCGAACGGCTGTCCCGCCAGGTCAATCCCGACCAGGTACGGCTGCTCAATGCCCCCGCTGCCAGTGCCGCAATCGCGGCGGCCGCGGCCAGCGCGAGAGCTGCCAGCGAGGCCGCGGCAGCGCGCACCGCGGCGGTCACCGGCACCTGCATGCAAGCAGGCCCGGTGCCGACGGCCGGGCTGGGCGTCCTGGAGCAGATGGCGCGCGACGCCGGGCTGGCCGCCGGTGCCTGGACCGCGGTCAGCGGCGAGCGCAAGGGGCTGTTCCTGATCTACCTGGGCAAGTTCGAAGACGACGAAGCCCTCGGGCGCAAGCAGGAGGAGCTCAAGCAGCTGCGCATCGAAGCGCAGCCCGTGCGCAATGTCGCCGCGTTGCAACCCGGGTTGGTCGTGGCTCGCTACGACGACAAGGCGCAGGCCGAGGCCGAGTTGGCACGACTGAACCAGCGCGGCCTGCGCACGGCACGGGTGGTCGCCGCGCGGCCTGGTGTGGCGCTGACCACGCTGCGTGTGCCCGCGGCCACCGATGCGCAACGCGACAAACTGCTTGCTCTCAAGCCACCAGCGGGCGTGCCCGGGTTCTCCCGCTGCGAAGGAACAGCCCCACCCGGTGCGGCCGCATCGGGCACGGTAGAGGCCTCAGCGCCGTCGCGTTGAACCTCGACCTGCGGTCACCGACGCGCGGCAGCTCGCCGCAGTGCCAGGACCGCCACCGCAAGCGCCACGGCCCAAGCTGGCGCAAACGCACCCCCGCCACCGCCGCCGCCCGAGGAATCGACCGTCACATTGCCAGCGGCAACGGTGATCGTGGCGCTGGTCGTGCCTGACGCGCCGGCGCTGTCGACCACCGTGAGGCTGATGGTCGCGGTTCCTGCCGACAGTGCCTGTACCGACACCGACGCGCCGTCAGTGGGCGGCGTGAGCGACACCACGCCCGCCACCGACACCAGCGCCCATTGGTAGCTGGCGATCGTGCGACCGCCCTGAGCCGCCGACGTGCTGGCGTCGAGCACGGCCGACTGGCCCACCGGCAGGCTGCCACCGGGTGCCACGATGCGCGCCGTGGGCAGGGGCACGGCGGTGGACTGCACACGAGCCACCGCGCCCGCCGCATCGAGCAACCCCGCGCCGCAAGTGGTGGACGTGCAGTAACACTCGATCTGCTCGACCGCCCCAGGTGCGCGGCAGGCGACGACATCGGCGTCGGCGCCACTGGTCGGGAACGACCGGGCCGTGGTTTGAAGAACACTCTTGACCTGTGCCGGTTGCAGCGTGGGATCGACCGACAGCATCAAGCCCGCCGTCGCCGCCACCAAGGGCGTTGCGAAGCTGGTACCCACCGAGTAGTTGAAGCTGTCGCTGTAGATGTTCTCGCCAGGCGTTGTGTTGCCACTGTTGATGGTCGTCATCAGCGGGTACAGGCAGGCGCCCGTGAGGTTGACACAGTTGCCCGCAGGCGCAGCAATTGCCATTTCGGGCCCGATGTTCGAGTAGCCGACCTTGCTGCCCAGGTGCCTCACCCCGGCCACCGCTATGGCCCCAGCGCAGTTGGCCGGCGTGTTGACAGCCAGTCCGGTGTCGTTGCCGCCAGCCACGACCACGGTGACGCCGGCGGCCACCAACTCCCCGATGACATCGCGATAGGAAGCGGGGCAGGAGCCGGTCGAACCCAGGCTCATGTTGATGACCCGCGCCGGATGTGCGTTGGCCACCGGCTCCGTGCTCAACCCACCCGACCAACGCATGGCGGCGAGAATGTCGCTGTCCCACCCGCCGCAGCGCCCCAGCACTCGCACCGGCAGCAGCATCACGTTGCGCGCGGCGCCGGCGATGCCCAGCCCGTTGTCGGTGGCCGCGCCGATCAGGCCGGCCACCTGGGTGCCATGCCAGCTGCTGGCAAAGGCGGGCTCGCCAGCGCTGCACTCGCCAGAGGAGGTCCAGTCGCCGGGATCGGACGGGTCGGCATCGCGGCCGTCACCGTCGTTCCCGGTGTCGCGGTCGTCGACGAAGTCGTAGCCCGGCCACAGCTTGCCGGCGAGGTCGGGGTGGTCCAGGCGCACGCCCGTATCGAGCACCGCCACGGTGACGGTCCGCGAACCGGACGTGATGTCCCAGGCGCCCACAGCGTTGATGGCCGACACCAGCGCAGTGGTCGGCGCGCGCAGGTACCACTGCCCCGCCACCGGTGTGACCTGCGACTGGTTGTCACCGAGGTAGGGATCGTTGGGCAGCGCAGCGGCAGCACGTCGCCGCTGGTCGGGTACGGCCCACTCGACCTCGGGTATCGCCGTCAATCGAGCGGCCAACTGCGATGACGACAGACCCGCACCACGCAAAGCCTGCATGCGCGGCCCCAGGCCGTGCCCGTCAACAAGCGGCAGTGACAGGCGCCTGGAAAGCAACGCCGCCTGCTGCGGCGACGCTGTGCCTGAGGCCGCCGTGGCCCCTGCTGCACGCGCAAGAAGGCTGTCGCTGCGGTACTTCACGATGACCCGGGCCGCAGAGACGTCCTCGCCCGGCACCGCGGTCGAGCGCCGAGGCGGGCCGGGCTCCGCCGCACCGACCGCGCCCGCGGCCAGTACGCAAACGCCCAGAGCGGCGAGGTGACGAATCAGGGCAAGGTGCCACGGCTGCATCGGGCGCTTTCCGGTTCCAGGACCGGGTCGATGCTAGCGCCATCCCGTAAACCGCTGGTAAACCGGGCTCGGCGCCACGAGTGGCGGGCCCGGCTCTCGGTCAGCGGTAACCACCCTCTTTGGCGTTGTGGATGATCCAGATGAGGTTTCCGCCAGTGAAATCGCCCAAGGAACCCCCGGCGAAGATCAAACGACCCTGGCCCTTGAACACCATCTCGTAGCGGTGGCGATCGCTGCCGAAATAGAACGGAATCCATGCCTTGCCGGTGACATAGGCGCCCTGATCGGTGGGCTGGCCCGCGAGGTCGACCGACTGGCGCATCGACATTCCGATTTGCAGCTTCGTGAACTTGCTGCCCGGCGCCGGCTTGCCGGTGATTTCGCCTTCCCAGCCACCGAGCCCCTTGACCGTGGTGCCGCTGCCGGATTCGATCTTCGACGAGTCGACGACTTCGCCGCGCTCGTTCATGCCCGGCTTCACCTTCGGCTGCTGCGCAGGAGCGGGCGCTGCCGCCGGGGCCGCCGCAGTGGCGCCCGAGTCGGGCTTGCTGCTGTTGGTGACGCAACCGGTCGCGATGACCGTGCTGGCGAGCACCAGCAGTGCTGTGTGAGACAGGTGTGACATGCGGGTATTCCGTTCCTGATGGGAGAGTCCGGCACCATATCGGGGGGGTGCGGGCGCAGTCAAGCTTCAACCTGGGGGGACAATCCGCAGCCCCTGCCAAGTATTCACGCCCGCTGCACACAGCGAGGCACGGGCCCGCGCACCCGACATGCCACGATGATCGAACCCATCGCCGCCACCTATCCCGAGATCGTCCACACCATCACCGCCGACGCCGCCAACGGAACGGAGGGTCAAGGCGCGCTGACCTTCACGGTCACCCGCAGCGGCAACATCGGAGCGCCCAGCACGGTGAACTGGTTCGTCGGCGGCACCGTCGACGCCAGCGACTTTGGCGGCAAGCTGCCAGTGGGCCGGGTGAGCTTCGCGGCCGGCGAATTCGTCAAGACCATCACCGTGCGCCCGCTGGACGACCACGAGGTCGAGGATGCCGAGGTTTTGACCGTGACGCTGGGCGCCCTTACCGGCAATGGCAGCGTGCATGGCATTCCACGCTCGGCCAGCCTAACCCTGCAGGACAACGACGTCCCGCCCGAGGTCTCGATCGGAGCGGCGCAGGTGCTGGAGGGCGGTCCAGGCGAAGTCCGCACACTGACCTTCACGCTCACGCGCAGCGGAAACATCGGCGGCCCCACCGACGTCATCTGGACCTTCGAGCCCTTCTCCCCGACGATCACGCCCGATGACTTCGCTGGCGGCGTATTCCCGACCGAGGCGCGCGTGAGCTTCGCACCCGGCGCGTCCACGCTCGATGTGGCCATCGCCATCGCGGGCGACGCCACGATCGAGGGCGATGAGTCCTTCGTCGTGCGCATCACGCCGGTGCGATTCGGCCTGTACGGTCAAACCCGCGGCGTGGGCACGATCCTCACCGACGATGCCGACCACCTCTACGGCATCGCCGCCTCTGTCGCAGAAGTGACCGAGGGCCATGACGGCGGGCAGTGGCTGGAGTTCACGGTCACGCGCGAGGGCAACGCAGCCGCCGCCTCGTCCGTGCAATGGACCATGGCATCGGGCCCGGGCGATGACGACCTGGCCCCGGGAACGCCACGCAGCGGGACGCTCGCTTTCGCGACCGGGGAACGCACGCAGACGCTGCGCTTCGAATGGAGCGGCGACACGCGAGTTGAGCACGACAAGCAACTGGTGATCGAGCTCACTGCCGCCAGCGGCCTGGGGGCCGGCATCGGCACCGTCAACCGTGCCACCACCACGGTGCGTGACGACGATCCTCGACATGCGGTGCGCATCGCGGCACTGACGCCGACCGTTGCCGAGGGCAACGAGGGCAGCACCCACGTGCTGGTGTACGAAGCCAGTCGCGACGGTGAACTCGACCTGGCCGCTCAGATCGAGTGGCATCTCGAAGGAAGCGCCGACGCAGCGGATCTGGCACCGGGCACCCCCCGCACCGGCATGTTCGTGTTTGCCGCCGGTGCCGCCAGCGCACGCCTGGAGCTGACCTTGCTGGGCGACCGCGACCACGAACCTGACGAAACGGTGCTGCTGGTGCTCGCTGCGCAAGGCGACCTGATCGCGCCTGACGCAACCGGCGACCGGGCACAGGTGCTGCTGCACAACGACGACGAACCAGATGAGTTCCGTATCGTGGCTGGCCCGGCGGCCGTACTCGAGGGGTCGGTCCCGGGTGCTCGTACATCGATGCGCTTCGAAATCCTCCGCGTCGGACACACCGACGGTGAAGCCTGGGTGCACTATCGCGTGGCCGGCAGCGGGGCCAACCCCGCGAACGCCGACGACTTCGGGGGTGTCTGGCCAGCCGGGGCTCTGCGCTTCCTGCCGGGCGAAACCCGCAAGGTGCTCTTCATCCCGGTGTCCCAGGACACGGGGGCCGAGTTCGACGAGGGCTACACGCTGCTGCTCAGCCATGCCGAAGGTGCCGGTGTGTCGGTCGACCAGGGGAATTGGCCCGCCACCATCGCCTCCGATGAGTTGCCTGCGGCTCGCATCGTGAACGGCGCCGAGGGAGTGACCGAGCGGGTTGCCCTGCCCGGGCCGCAGCACGACTACCACCTGATGACAACCCCGGACGGCAGCTTGCAGGTGCAGGACACCGATCCGGGTCGTTCAGGCACGACCGTGCTGCGCGGGGTCGAGTTGCTCGCCTTCGGCGATGGTGTACAGATGCGGCTGCAGCCCGATACCGACCAACTGCGGCTCGTGCAGATCGGTCAGGCCTTGAAGGGCGCGCCCGGCCTGGATGCCGCTTTGTATACAGTGGGCCTGCAGGCGATCCAACCAGTAGGCTGGGTGGAGCTGGCGGCGCAGGCGCTGGACGCCTTCACCGCTGGGCTGTCGGCCACGGAGGTGGTGAACCTCCTGATGGCCCATCTGGGCATCAGCGCCGATACCCTGCCCGGCGCGCAGCCGGCATGGCAAGCCACCCATGACCTGCTGATGCCGATGTTCGGCGGCGACCGGGAGGCACGCGCGTCTTCCTTGCTGGCGGTGGTCGACACCTATGCCGGCCTGACCGCGCACACGGAATATGGCGCGGCCGCGCGCGGGTTTGCCGCGCGGGTGCTGCAGGAGTGGCAGGCCGAGTTCGCGACACTGGAGGTATCGCTGGCCGGCCTGCCCGGCCCGGTGGTCGACCTGTCGCCCGGCTAGCGCGCGATCACGCGCACCATCTCGAGCACCTTGTTCGAGTAGCCCCACTCGTTGTCATACCAGGCCACGACCTTCACGAAGGTCTTGTCCAGCGCAATGCCCGCCTCGGCATCGAACACGCTGGTACACGACTCGCCGCGGAAGTCGGTGGCCACCACCTTGTCCTCGGTGTAGGCCAGCACGCCCTTCATCGATCCGGCCGCGGCGCTCTTCATGGCGTTGCAGATTTCCTCGTAGCTGGCGTCCTTGCTCAGCTCCACCGTGAGGTCCACCACCGACACATCCGACGTCGGCACGCGGAAACTCATGCCGGTGAGCTTCTTGTTGAGCTCGGGAATCACCACGCCCACCGCCTTGGCCGCGCCGGTGCTGCTGGGAATGATGTTTTCGAGGATGCCACGACCACCGCGCCAGTCCTTGTTGCTGGGGCCGTCCACCGTCTTCTGGGTGGCGGTGGCGGCATGCACGGTGGTCATCAAGCCGCGCTTGATGCCCCAGTTGTCGTGCAGCACCTTGGCCACCGGGGCCAGGCAGTTGGTGGTGCAACTGGCGTTGCTGATGATGGCCTGGCCCGCGTAGGTCTTGTCGTTGACGCCGTACACGAACATCGGCGTGTCGTCCTTCGACGGCGCGCTCATGACCACCTTCTTCGCACCGGCATCGAGGTGCTTCTGTGCGGTCTCCTTGGTCAGGAACAGGCCGGTGGACTCGACCACGATGTCAGCGCCGACCTCGCCCCACTTCAGTGCCGCCGGATCCTTCTCGGCGGTCAGACGGATGCGCTTGCCATTGACGACGAGCGTGCTGCCGTCGACCGCGATCTCGCCCTTGAAGCGCCCATGAACGCTGTCGTACTTGAGCATGTAGGCCAGGTAGTCGGGCTCGAGCAGGTCATTGATGCCGACCACTTCGATGTCGGAGAAGTTCTGCACGGCAGCGCGGAACACCATGCGTCCGATGCGTCCGAAGCCGTTGATGCCGATCTTGATGGTCATGGCGTTGTCACTCCGATGAAAGTGAGGGTTGCGGGTTGAGTGGGATGAAGACAGTCGCGGGCCTGCGCGCGTGACGCAGTGTGCCGCCGCGCGGTTACCGGCCGAGTACTTTTCGCACCGTCGCGGCCAGGTTGGCGGGCGTGAAGTGGAAGTGCTTGAACAGTTCGCCCGCTGGTGCGCTCTCGCCGTAGCGATCGATGCCGATCACCGCGGCGCAGCCGTACTTCCACCA